>JAEEGL010774217.1_pt1 | contig 29247 bp, 28 predicted proteins | sample 9134231 | NCBI WGS metagenome assembly JAEEGL01 (sample SAMN16246548, study PRJNA631951) | gut metagenome | biome: gut microbiome; feature: rumen; material: fiber-attached | host: Bos | place: Iran: Karaj | collected 2018-10 | reverse complement strand
TGTCGAAGGCAGCCTCCATCATGTCGTATGCCTCCTGCTGCGAGGAGGGCTCAAACGTGGGAATCATAGCAAACTTACCATAGAAGCGGCTGTCTTGCTCGTCCTGACTGGAGTGCATCGAGGGGTCGTCGGCCACAAGTACCACCACGCCCCCATTTACACCCGTCATACCGCTGTTCACAAAGGGGTCAGCACAGACGTTCAGGCCCACGTGCTTCATACACACCAGCGCACGCTTGCCCATAAAGGACATACCGAGGGCGGCTTCCATCGCCGTCTTCTCGTTCGTGCACCAGCGGCTGTGCAGGCCGCGCTCGCGGGCAATCTCATTGCCCTGGATGAACTCCGTAATCTCCGTCGAAGGCGTACCCGGGTAAGCATACACGCCGGACAGTCCAGCATGAATGGCTCCCAAAGCAATCGCCTCGTCACCTAACAATAGTTTCTTCATATATTGCATAATTTCAATTTTTCAATATTTCAATTTTTCAATTCATAGGGGTCCGCATCCGCCAGCACGGGGAACTTGGCCTCGTAGTGGCGCAGGAACGGTATGTCTATCTCTACCGATGCCGCCCACTCCGTCTTGTCGGGGCAGTCCATGATCGTCTCCCCATAGGGATGGATGATCGCCGAGCGGCCGTAGTACTCGCACTGCTGGTCTGTGCCGATGCGGTTGCAAGCCGCTACATAGCATTGGTTTTCTATGGCTCGTGCACGGATAAGCGTGCGCCATGCCGTGTCGCGGCTGATGGGGAAGTTGGCCGAGTAGAGGATGCAGTCGTAGTCGCCACGCTGGCGCGACCACAGCGGGTAGCGCAGGTCGTAGCACACCTGCAGCAGGAACCTGACGCCGCGCCACTCCACGACCACGCGTTCGTGGCCGGCTGTGTAGTTCTCAGCCTCGCCACCGTAGGCAAACAGATGGCGCTTGTCGTAGGTCGTCACGCTGCCGTCGGGACGTACGAAATGTAAGCGGTTGTAGCAATGCCCCTTGTCCTCCGTGGCTATCGAGCCCACCACGGCGGCGTCCAGCGCCTTGGCCTTCTCCTGCATCCACGCTAGGATGCGCGGCTGTTGGTCAACAATATCGATGGCCGCATTGTTCAGCCCCGTGGCGAACATCTCCGGCAGCAGCAGCAAGTCTGTGCGCGGCAGCGGCGCAATGAGCGTATCCAAATGAGCCAGGTTCTTTTCTACCTGACACCAGTCAATGTCGTGTTGTAAGATGGTTACTTGCATGAGTGCGTGTGTCCTGAAAAACGTTTTTTCTACATTTTGGCCGCAAAATTAGCAATTATTTCCCACATTCGTGGCATAAATCCCCAAAAAGTAGTACTTTTGCCACATATTAATTAATTATGAATTGTGAATTATGAATTGTGAATTGTGAATTATGAATTGTGAATTGTGAATTATGAATTGTGAATTAAAGCGCGAAATTGACCTCAGCGTTAGCGCCTACGGCGTCACACGCCCCCTCGACTACCAAGTCGTCATCCTCCCTTGGGGTGCCACCGAACCCCATAACCTGCATCTCCCCTACCTCACCGATGCCATTCTCTCGCACGATGTGGCCGTGGATGCTGCACAGATAGCATTGGATCAGTATGGTGTCCGCACAATGGTGCTGCCGCCCGTAATGATGGGCGCACAGAACCCCGGACAGCGCGACCTGAAGTTCTGCATCCACTACAGCTATGATACACAGCGCGCCATCCTCACCGACATCGTGGCCTCGCTGCACCATCAAGGTTTCCGCAAACTGCTCATCATCAACGGACATGGCGGCAACACCTTCAAAAGTATGATACGCGACCTCGCAGTCCAGTATCCCGACTTTCTCCTCCTCACCAGCGAGTGGTTCACCCAGCTGCCCGCCAAGGAGTGGTTCGACAACCCTGGCGACCACGCCGACGAACTCGAGACCTCCGTGATGATGCACTACCACCCCGAGCTCGTCAACCTCAGTGAGGCAGGCCCGGGCGAAGCCAATGCTTTCGCGCTGGAGAGCCTGCGCCAGAAGACAGCCTGGCTGCCCCGTCATTGGACGCGCGTCACCTCCGACACCGGCATTGGTGACCCCAGCCTCGCCACCGCCGAGAAAGGCCGCCGCTTCGCCGCCGCCGTCGCCGAGAAGTATGCCATCCTCCTCAAGGAACTGGCCGCCGTCACCAGCCAGGACGACCTCTACGAGCGGCAACCCTAAGATACAGCGAGAGCCAGTACCGCAGTTTTGCAGTCTGGCTCTCCTTTGTCTTTGTCTTATAGTTGGTAGTCTGTCGCTCTAGAACCTGTTATCGTTCTCGTTATCGTTCTCGTTATCGTTCTCGTTAACGTTATCGTTTTCGTTTATAGTTCCTGCGCCTCAGCGATCTTCTTCACCATCTTGACGGTTTTCTTGCTGATTTCGCTGCTCAGGAACATCTCCATTTGGTTCATCGAATGAGTATCCGTACCACAATAGTCATACATACCCTCCTTCAACAGCCATTCAGCTTTCCACAGCACCTCAGGCCCGTATGCACCTACTAACGAAGGCACATTCAGCTGCAACAACACGCCGCTCTGTTTCCATCGTTTATAGTCCCTCTTATCCATATACTGATAGCGTTCGGGATGCGCCAGTATCGGGTCATAGCCTTTTGCCTTGATCCTCTCTATCACGTCAGCCATATTCATGGGTGGCGTATAGTATGAAGTTTCCACCAGCAGTCGCGTCCCGTCAGCCCCAATGGGCAACACCTCGTCAGCCGCCAGACGTTTCAGGAACAACCCGTCCATCATGTGCTCTGCCGCCAGATGCAACTCCATCGTTCCTGTTTTCGTTTTCGTTATCGTTTTCGTTATCGTTAAGAACCGTTCTTTCAACTCCGCAGGCTCGTTGGGGATATCCTCCATGATGTGGGGTGTCAGCCACACCTCCTTCACCCCCAGCGATGCCCACTCTTCCAGGATCTGCATCGTCTCGTTCATCTCCTGCACCCCGTCATCCACTCCCGGCAGCAGATGACAATGACAGTCGCGGAACCCCTCCAACAGTCCGCTGTCCTTTACAAGTACCCTATCTGATAATAGCCACATTCTTTTTAACAGTTAATCATTACTATAAAATGGGAAACGTGCAAAAGTGCAAAGTGAAATCACAATTTTACATGAAAAACTTCGCTTTACTCAACTACTTTGGAAGTTAAAGGAGTTCAGGAGTTCTCGTCGACACCTCTATATGTGTTGGTCGTTCGGTCGCGACCGAACGACCAACACGTCTAACCCTTCCGTTTTCCACCGCCTCTTCCGGGACGCCATCAAATTGATGATATCCGCTGCTATGCTTCAACATATGCCTGTGCTGAATTTATTCCTTTTATGGCTTTGATAACCTGCACATTTCCCATAATTCCTATTCCACTACATTTTTACTTTTGGGCTGCAAATGCGACAGTTTTTGCGATCCAGACACCCATCAAACATCCCAGAGAGTTGTGCAACACGTCATCCGTCTCACATACGCCACGCATCAGTGCCAACTGTAGCAGTTCTATCACTATCGACACACAGATGCCCGGAATCAACAACTTCCACCACAGACACCCTTTATATATCACGCCAAGCAGGAATCCTATCGGCAAGAACACCGCTACGTTCATAGCCACCTCCTCCATCAGTACGTTTACGCCTTGTCCAATGGCCTTATAACTCCATAGCGGCATCAATATCCACTCATGCACTCCTGTCGCCCTTCTGAAGAACACGGTGAAGTACATCATCAGCGCCACATACTCTATCAGCAGAAAAGTCAATGCCCATCGTAATCCCTTCCATCCTTTCCACGCTGATAGAACCAGCAGTAATATCAGGAAAACGCCCCCACCCCACCAGTACACTTCGTGGGGGATGTACAGAACGTACCACTCCAAATAATCTGCGATGCTCACCTGTCCCCGCTTTTTAAATCGTTTTTGATACAAGCGCTCGGCTCCGCCGATTTGCTTGCAAAGAACCTGTTCCCATGTTTCTTCGTGTTTCTTTAGAGCACAGGCTTTGTGAAAAATGGACATTCATTTTTCTCATCATTATAAACTCATATTTGCGATAACCTTTCTATATCTCGTCAGGGTATCAATAACCTTTCCTTCATCATCCACAACCTTGATACCACCATCCTTAATAGCAGTATGCCATTGTGTAGCTTTCGGGAACTTATGATGCTGATCCATCAAGTATGGCACTGGCAAGAATCCTTCAACAAACACTTTGTAGAAGCCTTCAGGGGTATAAAGATTAGGCACCGCCTTTTCCATCATTTCAATGGCAGTCTTGGCTTCGTTGTACATTGCCTCCTCGCGATTCTTTACCTTTATGTCGTACTTCATGTTTGGCACTTTGCCAAAGGCACGAGCTGCACGATACTCTCGAAGTGCATTTAGAGTAATGCGAATACTGTCCTTGATAATAGGTGGAGTGGCCAGACGCACAGCCTCGCTATAGTTCACCACATGGATAATCTCTGGGCTGTCGTTGTTCTCTGGCTCCAAGTCATCCATCAAACAGGTAACTGCCGCTAATTGTATCTTGGCTTCTTCCAAGTCTGGAGCAAAATAGTCAAGACCAGCACGTGATTGTAAACTGACATGGAAAGTGTCATCCTCCAGTTCACGCACCAATTTCAACATGGTTCTGCCTTTTGCCAAATCCTGCACACCTGTAGTATATTTGGGCGTATTCAGCATGTTCTGTAGTATCAAATGACGAACCCCCATCTTCTTACAAGCCTTGGCAGCCAAGAAGCCCGTAATAATATAAGTAATATCGTCTGCCCCACGGAAAGCAAAGTGATGCGGCACATTGGGTTCAACGGGTTTGCCTGTGGTGACAATCCAACGTACTGCTTCAAAATGTTCTTTGAGGTTGTCCAAAAGACTGTTATGCCCGCGACCATCCAATTCGTCGAACCACCAGAAGCTCAAAGCGTGCCACGAGATATTCAATGCACGTTCATGAATTTTTGCCAATCCTGGCACATCCTTGGTGCCTGAGTAAGTACGCACCAGCATAGGGTTGGCATTCTCCCTGATGATACGGTATTCCATTTCCGAGTTGACCGGCACACCACCACCATTGGGCAGACCGTCCCATTTCTCACCGAAATTCGACTGAGTCAACTGCGAACTGCCAATGCTCAACACATCCAACAACTGGCTTTGTGCCAGCGTCCTACACCATGAATTATACTCCTTCAAAGCTTCCATGCGGTTGGGATAGTACGGACCTGAATGGGTGCGGATAATAGGCAGAGCGTGCTTCTTTCGGGCATATTCCAAACGGGTTACAAATGCATCGTTATCTTTTCCACATTCAGGATAACCCAAGTGGTCAAGCGGAGGCTCCAATTTCCAGCGTTCCGATTCTATCAGCTTCTTGGCGAAGTCCCAGCGCATATTGTCATACGGATTGTTCTGGTTCAAGGCAGCGGGCATCAAACCTGCCGGCACACGCAACATGGTGAGTGACTCTATCGGACTTTCATTGCCAGGGAATACCAGCACCTCGCCATCTGTCTTGCCTTTCACCAATTCACAAGTGTCAGGCAGACCGGCAAAGAAGATTTGATCCAACTGTCCACCCTCTGTAGCAAACATATTATCGCCTTTCAACTGATGGAACAATGTCATAAAGTAATCACATCCTTCCTGTGGGTCAAGACGGTAGCTGAAACCCAGACGGTTGACGCCATTCTTCACTATCCAACTCTTCACAAGACTGTAATTGTTGATTTTCTGAATCTGCTCAACAGCCTCGTTCACTTCATCGTTTGCCACATACACTCTATAGCCACAATCCCTCAACAAGTTGGCCATGGTGTAAACCCCCATTGTATGAACATCCACGAGGGGCTTTATGAATCCAAAAACATCCTTTAAAACGACATCACGCTTCATGAGTAATATAGTCTAAAATTTCCTGCTTGTTTTTTCCAGCCAAGCCAAGGTTCTTAAGGTTACGGCCATTGGTATGGAGGTCTTGCCCCAACAAGGCTTCACAAATATGAATCATAGATTCCAACAATGGAGTTTCCACCCCTGCTGCCTTACCCAGTTCCATGATGGGAAGAACACCAGTAGGAATATCCTCTGTCAGCTGACGGGTGAAAATGGTGGAGGGTGACTTGATATCGTGATAGGCTGGATTGTTGCGCATACGTTCACAAAGGGAATCGCCCTTAGTGTCCTTATAGGCGAACTTAATCCATTCTTTTACACTCAAAAGATGAATACCGTAAGCTTTACCAACAGCCAATCGCTCAGCATCAAACTTCTCAATGAATTCAGCCACCTGTTCGGTCATATCACGGTAGAACCAGAACATCCCGTTACGTTCAATAGTGGCTGCATTGAATAGCAGCACGCAGGGATGGAACATAGCTCCAATGTTTTCAAGCGATGTACGTAACACATTATCCGCTTTTTGGAAGCATGGATACATCGGCTTCAGTTTCTCCAATATATAATCAGTATCCTTTGAAGGCAAACCAGCCAATAACACCTCATCCTTAACGCCAATCACATTCACATGACCATTCTCAATTACTCGTGTTGCATAAACCAGTGTCTGGGCTTCTCCTATATATATTCTGACCTTACAACCCGCCTCTGCCAATGTCTGTTTAAACACCAATGCTCCGCAGGTACGTCCCGGATTCAGTACGATGACCTGGCCATCGACTAGACAAGGTGCCAACGAGCGTGCCACAGCTCTATGAGCATTGGCCACAGTTGTCACCATAATAATCTCTGCACCGTTCACTGCTTCAGCAATGTCTGTTGTGATGCAGTCTATTATTCCATATCCTTGAAGTCTGCCTTCAAGCTTGATGCCCCCAATCTTTTTGAGCGCATCCATCTTCCCTATGTCTATGTCATAAAGACTGGTTTCATAACCAGCCATAGACAAATATCCGGCAAAGGTTTGGCCGCCGTTGCCAGCACCAATTATTGCTATTTTCATCGCATTAAGGAAAATGATGTCGTTCTTTATTCCATAAATAAGTCATGGCGCATAAAGTCCTCGCCCTTATCGTTTAGCACACGTAAGGCTTCATTGGCTTTAGCCAATTTCTTTTCCACTTCTTCCTGTGAATCACCTACAACCAAGAATCCTGCAGCACGGTCACTACTGGTGTTTGATTTTTCAATCACTGAATCAGGACCTTTGTAGATGAAGTAATCAAGGATCACTCCATTTTCTTTGAGATTATCCAGGCCCTCCACCGATTTATACACGCCTGGGTAACAATAGATATAACTCATGATGGCATTGTTATATTGCTTCTTTGGTTCCACATGAGGCTTCTCACCCATCACCATCTCCACATAGACCTTCATGATCTCAACGCCCGAAAGCACTTGTATCAAGCGGTATTTTGAGCCGCCCCCCATACGGGCGCTGAACTCCAGCACATTATAGCTGTCGCCTTTCTGAATCATCTGTACCAGCAGTGGTGTGTCGTGTAAATGCCATGCATCGGCAATCTTCTGGCAGATTTCAAGCACTCGTTCCTCCTTGTAATCAGTTGGTGCTGGGTAATAGCTCTGAATGATGGTAAACGAATCCTTGTTTTCCTGAATCTTCTTGGATGCAGTAATAGAGAGCAGTTTGGCTGTTGTTCCCTCCACATACACATCCACCGAAAGTTCCTCACCTTGTTTGAACTCCTCGATAATCACATCGCCTGACAGCGAGTACAGGAAGGCTTCTTTTAGTGACTTGTCCAAATCAGCGGGAGCAAACACCTTTTTTACGCCCTTAGAGCCATTGCTGTCAACTGGCTTCACCACCAAAGGATACTCAAATTCGGGCAATTTGCCATCCCAATTCTTATCAATATAGATATGCTTGGCCGTAGGAATTCCCGATTGCACCATCTTGTCCTTCATGAAACGTTTGTTGGTCAAATCGCGTACATCCTGCTCTGTCAAGTAGGTGGGCAGCCCCATCTCCGTGGCCACGTATGCCATTGTAGAGAGCGGCTGGTCACCGCAAGCAGTAAGGATATAGTCTATCTTCTCCTCGCGGGCAGCCTTCAGCACTGCAGCCTTGTCCATCGTACTTATCTGTAAAAAACGGTCGGCAAAAGGAATAGCCCGAACCTTGTCGGACATATCCACGAGAAGAATCTCCACATCGCCTTTTAAATAGCGACGTAGTTCCTCCATCAAGGCTATCTGGTCGTTGCCTCCGGCCAATACAATTACTTTTTTCACATCAGTTGTTTCCTGTAAAAGGTCCTGTAGTTAAAATTATATCTTTAGATGATAGTACATTCTTGATGGTAAGGAAGATTACTTTGATGTCTATCCATATAGATACATGGTCAACATACCATACATCCAATTTGAATTTATCAGTCCATGATATGTTGTTCCTTCCATGCACCTGTGCCCAACCGCTGATGCCTGGTCTCACCTCATGCCTACGATGCTGCTCTTCATTGTATAAAGGCAGATATTTGGGCAGCAAAGGGCGAGGGCCTATGAATGCCATATCCCCTTTCAGCACATTAATCAGCTGGGGTAGTTCATCGATTGAGAATTTACGGATGAAAGTACCTATTTTTGTCAACCGCTGTGCTTCGGGCAACAGGTTACCTCCTTCGTCCTTTTCATCCGTCATACTCTTGAACTTAATTACCTTGAATATCTTGCCATGCAGTCCAGGTCTCTCTTGGAAGAAGAAAGCTCCTGCACCCTTGTTGGCAAAGTGCAGCCATATCGTCACCACCAACAGTATCGGGCTGATGCAAATTAATGCAACTAACGAAATCCAGAAGTCGAGGAATCGCTTGAAGAAATTCTTATACATACTATTTCAATATTTCATCATAGAAGTCGAGAAGGCATCGGCGCACATAGTTCTGATCGAACCTTTCGGCGATCATCCTACGTGCATTGCCGGCCATGCGTTGCCGCATCTCCGTGTCGGTGAGCATCCGCTTCATAGCCTCATAAAGTGCCTGTTCGTCCTTCGACGGAACCACAATACCGTTGTCCCTTATCTGAAGGTTATCGTTAACGTTAAGGTTTTCGTTATGGTTTTCGTTGGTTACGATCTCCCTGCTACCATTTATATCCGTCACTATGCATGGTAACCCCATTGCCCCTGCCTCCATGACTGTGTTGGGAAATCCCTCGCGGTAGCTCGGGAATACATAGCAGTCAGCAAAGGCATAGTAGGCAATCAACTCATCACAAAACTTAGCCCCCACGGCATCTATTTTCGAATGGCTATCTATCATCTGGTGTGTCTCATCAGAAACAGGATCCAGATTATCCTCATAACGACCTATTAATATTAATTGCGTATCCTTATATTCCTTATTCAGCCTCTTGAACGCCGCCACCAACTCATTGATTCCCTTATCGCCCACGATTCTCCCCACGAACAAGAACGTAAACTTCGAAGATTTTTTCATGACGGCTTGAAGCTTGGTTTTTTCATCCGCAGGCAGTCCCTCAACCCTCAACTCTAAACCCTCAACCGAAAAGGCTTCCAAGTCTATCCCCCTCACGTTACCGTATCCCAACACCCTCATGGGTTTCTTTGTTAAATTTCCTTCAAGGAGGTCATTCTTAACACCCTCTCCCTCAGGGATGATATGCGTAGCACAGGCACATGTCAGCCAGTCCGTCGCCATTAGTATCTTCCTTTTCAATCCGCTCTCTGTAGGCCATACTAATCCTGTGAATGTATGTACCCTAACAGGCACCCGTGTCAGCCAAGCTGCCATCATGCAGAGAAGCCCCGCCTTAGGAGTCATGCTATGCACCATATCTGGCTTCTCCTTATGGAACACTTTCACCAACGCCATGAGTGATTTGATATCTCGAGTCAAGGATATATGCCGTTCCATCGGAACCACGAGTCCCTTAACGCCGAACTCCGACGAGATTTCGTCCATCTCAAGTCCTGGCGATGACAACAGCACCACCTCATATCGCTTCATGAGGTCAGGCAACATTCCCCGCACAAATCCCAATGACCGCGCCACCGTGCAGGCTCGGATTATCTTTATCTTTTTGCTCATTCTTCTTTAACCATTCGCTCGACCTCTGGTCGCTCATTCGAGCTTGCGAGTCTTGAGAAGCTCTAAACTTTACCAAGCTTTTCTTTAACCTTTAACCATTAACCTTTACCAATCCCTCATACACCTCATTATACTTCTCCACCATTTTGCTGATGTCAAACAGCCGAGCCTTTGCATAGCAGGTATCTGCCACCTGTTGGTACAACTGGCGGTCATCGTGCAACTGGCATATCATATCAGCAAGAGCCTTGTCATCGCCATGTGGAAACAATAAACCAGCACTTTGCGTCACTTCTCGCAATCCATTCACATCGCTGGCTATAAACGGCTTACCAACAGACATTCCTTCAATGTTTGATAACGACAAGCCCTCCCAGTGGCTCGACATCACCACCACATCGGCTGCTTTCAGAATGTTTTGCACATCTGTACGAAGGCCGAGAAATTTTACTCGTTCCTTTATCTTTAAGTTATCCACTATCTGCTCTAAGCTTTGTCTTCTCACCCCATCTCCAACAAGCCATAGCTCATACTCACTGGCATCCAGATGATTCATTGCACGAATGAGCGTATCTTGATCTTTCGCTTCCCGGAAGCCTGCCACCATCACCACTACGAACTTGGTATCATCAGAACCGACTCTCTTTCTGGCAATTGGCAATGCATGGTGCAATGCCTCCACATCCACACCATTATTAATTGTGCAGATATTTCTCGACAGTTCGTTTTCGTTAACGTTATCGTTAAGGTTTAGAAAGTTCCTCAGTTTCTTTTCCGCTATCTCAGAAATACAAACCACGGAACCATATCGTCTATACATCCACTTGTCTGCCATCCGTAGCAATCCGCCCTTTTCTCGTTTTCTGTTGTTCGTGCTATGCTCAGTCGTCACCAACTTCTTCCGACAAATGACGTTGGCTATAGCAGCGAATAGCTGTGGTGAAGAGTTGTGTGTATGCACAATGTCATACTGTCGCATAATCTTCCACAGCTTAACGATATAGAGCGGGTTGTAGTATGAGTTGCCCAAGCAATAGACTTTCACACCTTCTTCATCTCTCATCCGTTTCATCAGCGGAGTCTCTACCCCGTTGAACACGCATAAGTCAACTTCATGTCCTAATGCCCGCAAACGCGATGTCATGTTGCAGACCAAGGTCTCAGCACCTCCTGTCTTCAGAGAAGTGATTACTTGCAATATTCTCATTTTTTATTGTAATGGTTAGTGGTTAGAGGTTAATGGTTAAAGAGGCTCCGCGTCCAAGACTCTCACCACTAACCGTTAGGATTCTCTAACCTTTACCTTAGTGCAACCCTATAAATCTCAGGATTTTTCGTAGCCACATATTATCGAAGCCCAGAGCATCAGTCACTATCATGCCTTTATACATATTAAAGGTATGCATACCAACATTCAACTTAGGGTGGGCAGAATACATTCTCCTTATTTCTTCGAATCTTAGTTTCCCCCCTTCACGAGTCACCTCCTGAAGCGTTACAGCATGACCATACTGCACATTACACTCTTGGGTCGGACGATATAATTTTCCTTCGTATTCAAAGAAATCACCCGCCATTCTTGCAATATTCTCTCCAAACGTGTAGCTCTCTCTTTCAACGAATTTGCCAGATGCGTCTTTGCCATATACATACAGGATCTTTCCGTTAGGATTCGGTTGTTTTGTACAGAATAGTAGCTCCTCATTACCAATAGATGCCATGATTGCATCAGCTACTGCCTCATCCATCATCCTTTCAACTTTTACGCATCTGTTGTTCTCTGGGAAATACTGATATAGATTAAGTTCACCACTTTCTCCATTCTCTGGGTATATAAATATTTCCTTCCCCTTTCGCAATATGGCAGGGAAAGACAGATGTGTTGGCAACTCCAGTACTACGTCCTTCTGCTTCAATACATAGCTATGCTTATCAATAATCAACCTAGAAATCCGTCCGCGTTTTATCGGTTTGTAAACTTCCTCCACTAAAACGTGAATCTCATTGTCGGTGACCTCCAGAATAAATGGATCTGCAAACCAACATTCCCTGTAACTATGCTTTACCCAATTCACTCGTAGCTTGTCACCACAAAGGACACTATCTAAGCTGTTCTCTATGAAGCCTATGTTCCATCGTTCATCAGAAAGAGACCTAATGATTTCTTTCAATTTACTCATTTTATGCTATCCTTAATTACTCTTAAATCATAAAGATGAAAGAAAAAGCCAATGGGCATCAGCATATTCCAAAACCAGGAAAGTGTTGGAAGGTTATGTTGATCATATTTAGACGTTTTATCGATACAGAATCTAAATCTCCAATAGTTAATAGCGTTACGGATATGCTGTTTTAGTGGAACGTTGAACCCATTATTTTCAGCATAATTCATAACAGCAGAGACAGGATTATCCATTCTTAGTTTCCTCAATTTGGATGAAAGGCCATCTGGTAAATAATCCGCGTAGTAAATAACTTGATTAAAATATCGTATCATATACTTCTTTGAGATACGAACCAACTGCAGTTCTTCTGGACAGAATTTTTCACCATCAATCTCCGGGAACGGAAATTCTTTAAGGACTTCAGTTCGAAACACCTCCTTCATATCTCCAGCAATTCTATAGTTGCATCTGAAATCCACTTCAGAGCAATCCAGGGTATCAAAAGAAATATTACCATGCCCTATTTTTCTACCATCTGGATATGCATCGAATCCTGCGACTCCTGCGAAAGCCTTATTATATCTTATCTCTCCATATCGTCTTGCAACTATATCTAATGCATTCTCCGGCAACCAGTCATCGCTGTCAGCAATAAAGAAAAGTTCTCCCTTTGCATCCTTTACCCCTCGATTGACGGCCCTATGTTTGCCACCATTCTCCTGATAGAAGTACCGAATAGGAAAGTTGGCGTTAAGGTTAGCGTTATCGTCATGAAACGCAGCAATGACTTTGCTCGTTTCATCTTTACTTCCGTCATCCACGATGACCCACTCGAAATCCTTAAACGTCTGACTGCACAGGCTCTCGTACAACCTCGGAAGCAGATGGGCACGGTTGTATGTTGGTGTAAAAACAGTAATCAACATCATTTAGAATGTGTTTTGTTGTAGATAGCCATCACCCCGTGCCATGCAATTACACGGAATTGATCAAAGAGCGTACATATCAGATAGACAGCGCAAAGGACTATAACTAAAGCTCCACAATAAGCCAACCCTGCATACTCACCATATACATATCTCACAACAGACATGAAATAGGGGTAAACGTATGGATTGTAGTGAATAAGATAAACCGAGAAGCAAGATGCTGCCAGCCAATTAATCACTTTATTTTGAATCTGTATCTTTTTGAAACTAAGCAGCAAAAGAACACATGCAATTATCGCCATGGGGTTATCATCACGTACCATCCTTGCCGCATGCCCAAACATTGTCAAAGAATACGTTGTCACCAATGCCATTACGACGACGATTATAGCAAATAACCAAGGCGCATATTTCTCTATCCGAGCCACAGGATATTTTCTAAAATAGGCAGCCGTGAGATAGATGGAAGAAAATAGAATGATGCTATAACCATTATAATAATCGAACCATGCAGTAAGCCAGCTATAAAAACTTTGGAACAACAGTAATGATATCAACAATGCCAGAAACGACTTCTTAGAGGCATTTTCAATGAAAAAATTCAGAACAGGGGATATGATGTACAATCCTAAGTAACCGATAATAAACCAGTACCCGTCGTATAGTCCTATACTTTCTTTTATTCCAATGGTATTGAATGATGTCACACGCATCATAATAGCCAAAGTATAGACGCCCCACAATGTGAAAAGCACCTGAAAAAGATATTGGACAAGTCCTTTCGTCTTATACCTGATGCCAAACCACCCAGATATAGCAATGAAGATTCCCACACCCATCGTGGATACACACGCAGACAAAGATTGCAAGAATGTCATCAAATGGGTTTCACTCCCAGTAAAATGATGTAAGCGTAGATGTGAATGACCGAACATTACGAGCAACATCGCCACAATGCGGAGCAGCTCATAATTAGACATTCTTGTCTTATATTTAGCGATTGCATTCTCTCCCATCATCGATAAAACTTATCAATATCGTAGTTGTGGTCGTACTCAAAATGCTGCCAACTATAATCGCCTTCTCTGTATCCGTTGGAAAAAAAAGTCTTATACGGATAAAGGTTAAGATAGATCTGCCAAGAATTGTACACTCGCACATAAAGAAAGAGGCTGACAACTATCAATACAGTTGCCGTTTTAGTCACTCGCTGTCCCCATGTGGCTATATAAGTAAGCGTAGAGATGATGCCTATCATATAATACCATGCCAGTCTGCCTCCGTTCTCCGACTTGACGAAGAAGAGTAATATCCCGCAGAAGATTAAGGCTGCATTCGTCATTACGGTCTGCTCTTCAGTTTCTGTTATCAATTCATAATTCTTCAGTATGAAATAAAGGAAAAATGCAGCTTCTATACAATAAGCCACACGGAAGCCTGTTAGATTATCCATATTTTGACTTGCACGTTCATCTTCCATCACACTGCCGTAAGCATCAAACAATGCTCCTGGACCTCCCGACATTCCTAAAAGGAACAGCACACCCATTACTATCATAATATGTTTCTTCTCAAAAGTTTTTATTGGAACAAAATAGAGAGGCAGCAGTATAATAGCTGAGTTATGGAAGGTCGCGGCGACAAATACAATAATAAGAAACCGCTTCAAGTTGCGTTGTGAAACATACTTTATAGCCAGCCATACTATACTCGCCCCCAACACCTGACGCAGGTATGTGAAAGAGAAGAAAAACCATAGGCCTAAAAACAAAATGATGGCAAAGGCATAATTATTTGTATGCCTTTTGAACGACTGATAAAGACAAGCGTATATCAATAGTGTAACAAAAAGAATAAAAATATACCGATTGGCAGTGAAAAGTCCAACAGCCATATTTAGAAGGACATAGCCGAATTCCTTACCATACATTTTAAAAATGCCCGTATTAATTATATTTCCCCCATTTCTCATCGTGTCAACAAGTCGGTCGAAACACTCGCCATAGATATATCTGTCATAGCCGCCGAACATATCCGAAAGTCCCACGAATAGAGCCAAGAAAGTCATTACAGATACTAATACCCCCTTGGATTGCGGATTATTAATTGTACCCGCATACAGAAGTATCATGACAAAGAATATGGTAAGATATAGCCACATAAACTAGTCTATTTACAATGAAAACAATTCTTTCGCCAGCAACCGCCTGTCGTGATGCTTCAACACTGCCTCACGTCCAGCCATTGCCATCGCTTCATATTTCTCTCTATTTGCAATAATTTCGCTTAACACATCCATCACCTCTTGCGGTTCGCGGTATTCAATGCATGACACCCCATGCTTCACCGCAATATTCTCCATTGCGAATGGCGTGCCAATCACCAAGAGTCCATTTGCCAGCGCATCCAGCACCTTACCTTTCGTTCCTGTTCCAATGGCAATAGGCGTTATCTGAATGTCATGCTTGCAAATCTCCTCAATATAATCCGGTGCAAACTTGATATGCTCCACCTCCCATCCAGCATTCCTCAAAGTCTCCGCATGCCTCTCCCATCCTTTACCAAGAAACGTAATGGAATAATTATTCTTCAAGTAGTTATCGTTAACGTTAAGGTTAACGTTGCTGATCAACTCCATCAACAGTTCATCAGCTGTTTGTTTCATATACAGATTGTACTGTCCCGCAATCAACAACTTTATCTTTGGCTGGTGGAATTTAATTTTCAATTCTCCATTTTCAATTTTCAATTTGCTAACTTCGTAATGCGGATGTCTCAGGAACTTCGCATTCACCTTCGGGTTCAGTTGCAGCAGATGCCTCACGTCCTCTTCGCCCACAGCAAGATAGGCATAGTTATCATCCGCAGGGAACTCCCGTTCCATCCGTGCATACTTCCGATACATCAGCGCACATTTCCAGTAATCCAAAGCATTGCTCATCACAAATCGCTGTCCCATCATCCTATAATAGTACAGCGACTCCGTATCAGGTCCTATTTGTATTCTTCGTTGGTTTGGGAATTGCTGCACTATCCGCGACAACTCCTCCCCCATCACCCATATCAAATCAGGCTTCTTTGCTTTGACCTCCTCCACATATTGCTTGGGTAATTTGATATAATTCACAAAAGGATATTTGAGGAATATGCGTAGGAACAGCAGACGTAGCTTAAACATCCATCGATACCACCTCGGCAGAGGGACCTTTGTAATCGTCGCCCCAAGTTCCGTCTCCACCTCAGCTATCTTCTCCTCACTCAACACATTATTATTGAAAGTATAGATATCAAATTGGTTATCGGTAAAGTTTACGTTATCGTTAAGAAAGCGTCCCTTTATCAGGTGATATGGCAATGCCGACGTTCCTCTTATATTCTCAGAGGCCGGAGTAAAAAGAGATATTACAGCGATTTTCATTATTCAATAATTATAGCCATTATAATAATACGATCTTTTGATTCAGCACGAAGGCTAACACTGCTTTGGGAAACGACCCATAAGGCTTTTTCAAAGGATACATCCCTCTTTTTTCCATTTCATTTAATAACAGCGGACTTATTCCCTTCTTTTTCCATTCTCTTCTATTCCTGAAAATCTCATACGTTAAACCAAATATCATTTTTTTTGCCTGGTTTTCCATCAATTGTGACAATTCGGCATCTTTTCCCATAATCTCGAAAGCCATGTCCATTATTTTTTTTGATACAAAGATGTCGCTCATCTTCTGCTTTAGGATCTTCTCTTTGTCCGTCTTTGTTGTAGATGACCCTTCTCTTTTTTCATAAATATAATAGGCATCATCAACGAACATGATTTTATGAGATTGCACAAGTGCCTGAAATGAAAACAAGGAGTCTTCTGCATACATAATATCAGAATTGAATTGTATTGAGTGACGCCATAAATAATCTCTATTCCATAAAGCCAGACAGACAGACGTAGGATAAAAGCCTTCTTTCAATGCTTGTTTGCCAGAAAGCAATTTGTTCTTTGTTACAGGTTGCTTACCACCATTTTTTAAACAACCATCCATATCAACCTCATTATATGTGAAATACAAAATGTCCATTAGATACTGTGAGGTCAACTCAAGAATTTTCAGAGCAGAACCTTCTACGATATAGTCATCCGAGTCGACAAACCAAATATATTTTCCTTTGCTCAGTTCTATCCCATTGTTTCTTGCCACACTGGGCCCTTGGTTTTCCTGAGTGATGACGTGTAAGTTCCCATGTTTCTTTGCTTCCCTGTTCAATAGCTCCAAAGTATTATCTGTAGAACCGTCATCAATGACAATCACTTCATATAGACTCTCATCAACATTCTGGGAGAATATCGAGTTCAGACAACGCTCTATATATTTCTCGACGTTATAAGCTGGTATTACAAAACTTAGCTCTATCATAAATGGGATATGCAATCAGTATAGTTTTCGATGAATAAACATAGCACAGCGAGAAAGGAAATTGAAGCATTTCAGAACAATCTGGTCCCAATGCTTGTCAGACTCTAAAGCAGATTCTATAAAGAAATAGGTCGGCTGAAAACGCAGCTTCATCCATTTCTTATCCACCAAATACGAAGGAGAGGTGAAAGTCTCTTTACAATTGAGCAATAGATGGCCTATATTCTCTGTTATGCGTTGAGCCTTCTTTATCTCATCATAAATATCGGGGCCAAGCAACACAGATAGTTCTGAACGCTCTTGAGTGGCAAATGTATGGAGTATTTTAGCTTTCGTCAAATATTGGATGCTAAACCTTACCTGACAATCGTACTCACCAGGTAATCCTTCTATGACCTGTCCTAATTCCATATTTGTCTTCAGCAGTGGAAGTTGATCCAAGACGATGCCCTTAGTATTACTGTGTTGCCAGTTGTTGTGCCACGTATCAAAAAAACGATGTGCTTTCTCATCATCTTTCACAAACATCACACCACTGTTGAATACGTCCTCACCTTGATAATCCACATCAAATATACGTTTGAGCCTATCGATATACATATCCTTAAAGACTATTGTGTCACATATTTCCTTTGAATGACAGTGAGAGTCAAGCACAGCTCCTATGCTACACGTCCAATTGTCAACGTCACTTAAATCGCCACAAATAATCGTATCGGCATCGATAAAAAGGAAATCGCCAGAAATCAGTTTACGCATATTGGTCTTTATCCAACGAGATTTTTCCTTATTGGAGTAGTCCCTGTCAAATTCTACCGTAACTATCTCGTCAATATAATTCAAAGATTCCTTTCTCGCATCAGAATGAATCGTCTGTTTGGTAGCGTCATCTGTCAAAAGCAAGACGTGGGCATGAGGATTATAGTGTTTCAGCGACCATGCTGAAGCCCACACCTGTTCGAAGTAGATGTCGGCCTCACCGCTGATGACAACATAAACTATTATGGTTTTCATCATTATTGGTTTAGATTATCAGCCAATGCTTTTATGAATCCGTGGCCATACCTTAGATCAGGCTCCATATAGTTGCCCTCGCCCCACTCGTTCCAAGACTTCAGGATGATCAGTTTATTTTGCTTTTTGTTGACCTCGCCAATAACCTTATGTGCCATTTTATAAAAGTTTTCGGGCGTTGCATTGACATAGACGGAACCCGCCTTACCACTACGAGGCGTATGATCCCAGTTGGGAAGCATCTCTGGTATAACCTCATTCCTGTCATGCATACCCTGATGCCAAGCAGTTGCGATCAACCCATTATAATCAATTTTCTGAGGTCCAGAGAGATTCCTGAAATAAGTGGGCAGCATTCCCTTTATGCGGTCACAAGCCCTTCCTAACAGTCCCGAAGAATAATTCGCCCTGGCATTGACATTTAACGACATGGCATCGAACCCTTTTGCCAAAATGCTATCATAGAAATCTTCAGAGAAAATGTTGGCAACGAAATACATTTTCTCTGCCACATTTTCCTTCTTTATCAAATAGTTCCACCGCTCTATGAACTTTTCCACATCGGGTATCTTCGTGATATTGAAAATCATAAAAACCGGCTGGTCATTGTATCTCATATACCTTTTGTCCCTAAAGGCAGGCAAGCAATAATAGAAATGAGCATCTATATCTTCTGGGCCAGGATATGTCTGCTCTGCAAGTAACTTGTCGGTACCGCCAGGTGTCCATGACTTACTGAACCAATTATGATTTGCCCATGAGAAGCAGAACGGGAAATCTGGCTTCCCGGATGCTATCATCCTTTCCGAAGGCATCTCCAATAATTTCCGGCCATTCCCCAACCAATAGTGCCAATAGCAGAAACCCGCCACACCAGCCTCACGGGCCAAAGCCGCTTGCTGCTCGGCCACCTCTGGCACACGCAAGTCGTAATATCCTAAGTCGGCAGGCACTTTCGGCTGATAATGACCGCGGAACAGAGGCTTAGCCTTGCCAACATTCGTCCACTCTGTAAAACCCTTGCCCCACCATTCATCGTTCTCCTTTATAGGATGAAATTGAGGAAGGTAATAGGCTATCACCTTTATTTTCCCATCATTTAATTCCATTCTGTAAAAATCTATATTTCCTAAATTTTAATATCTGGAACGTAAGGCGCTAACCTATTCCAGAAGAAAATCCTAATCTGATCGATTACTACTGCTAATATAAAAACTGAAGACATAAAAACGAACATAGCCCCTAAGCAAATGATTCCATCGAAACGCTGATATAGGTATCTGGCACCACCTAAAAATGGCTCACAGCCTAAATAGCCATGCACTATCAGTACTGCAAGAGATGAAGCTCCAAGCCAATTAATAAATCTGTTGTATCGTAATTTCATATTTTTGAAACACATAAACATTGCCACAGACTGAGCAATAATCATCGGACTAGTATAAGTAAATATCCTCGAACTAATCTGACCAATGTTCATGTAAGTCATCACACACCACAATATCACATCGATTATCACAATTCCCATCCATACAGCGAGCCAGAATTTTGCCGTCCCCGCAGAGAACACTTTGCCAATCATGCATTCTTTCTTTCCATCATATACAAAGACCTTCAGATACCTCGCTAAGACATAAAGCCCTATTAGTGACAATGCCGAATATCCTCCATTGAAGGTATGAATACTTCCACTACATTCTGGGAATATCCAGCCATAAACAAATTCAAGAGTGAAAAAAGCAATCAGCACATACCTGACTTGCTGCTCCGTACAGTGTTCTACGAATGTATTGACTACTGGCGCAATTATGTACATCACCATATACGCGGCAATAAACCATCCTGGAAAGGACCAGTCAAATAGCATTTTGACTAAGACACCGACAGAGAAACCGTTCCACCCATCATGCCATAAACCAATGACATAGCCCAACATTCCTAGGAACACGCACATGAACATCAACTTACACATGCCTCGTAATGATGCGTGTACTCCATACCATCCCGAAATGATAATGAATACATCAACACAGATATAAGAGACAGAAATGAAGAACACTCGTGTAACAGTGGGGACAAAAGATAACTGTAGGTCAACATGCTCAGGAATGCCTATCCCTTTGCTGAGCATGTTAACATGAACAACCAGAACGAGGAAGATAGCGATTACCCGCAACAGTTCTATATTCGATTCGCGTTGTTTAGATAATTGAGTCATTGATACAATTTTTTCTCTATCGTATATCATTGGTTTGATGTTTCTAAGAATCTTTTTATTGACATCATCACTCTTACAAAGAACTTTATCGGATACCTGTAGATTTTTGCACTTCTCATTAATTCAGAAGCCGCACGCACATCTTTATTGTCATTATAAGCATCAAGATTTTGTAACTCTTCTAATAGCCATGACGGATATGTCAAATTAACACGCTCCCGTTCAACATCGTACAACTCGCTTGCTTGATGACTAATTCCATACATGTCACATTTACAAATAACAATGGGGTTATGTATAAATGATGCGCCAGAAAGAGACAGTTGTATATTACGCGCCCAATCGCCGAAGATGTGGAATGTTTCATCAAACCCCTGTTTCTCAAGCATTTCTCTTTTGTAAAAAATTGCCTGCTGGCAAACATTCTGTCTCCAGAATGTTCTCAACAATTCTCTTAATGGTTTACTAATGATTTCAGTATGGTCATTGAACACTTGTTCCCAGTCTCCGTACAACACATCAGAATAATATGTTGTTTCAAAAACATTAGAAAGGGTATTGGTATCATAATACACATCACCAGAATTCATGAAATTTAGATAGTCTCCTTTGGCATTAGCAATACCCTTGTTCATTGCATCATATACACCTTCATCAGGTTCAGAGCGCCAATAGGCAAAATGCTCTCGATTATTTTCTAAAAGATCACGACTACCGTCTGTTGAGCCTCCATCAATGACAATCCACTCAAAGTCATGCCACGTCTGAGCAAGCACACTCTCCATAGTACGCTTTAAACCTTCACAATTATTATAGTTGATTGTAATGATACTAAGTGTCATAATTTTTTCAATAACTGATTAATTACCATCCAATATTTTTGTATAAAGATTAATGTACTGCTTTGCAATTATTTCATATTGAAAATGATTAACGATATACTCCCGAATAGTCACTGAATCATACTTTGTGCTCAGCCCCTCCTTAATTCCAAATGCAATGTCTTCGGTTTTATATCCTTTACATAGAATGCCGTTAAATGGATATATAAGTTCCTTTGCTATTCCACAGGGAGTCGAAACTACAGGTGTCCCACATGACATAGCCTCCAAAAGAGTCTGTCCAAAAGATTCTTCATAAGAGCACTGAACAAACAAGTCTGCAGCAGAATAGTATTTCGCTATTATAGTTTGATCTGTGAGCAACCCAGTTTGTTTAATTTGAAATGATGCTCTAGGCATAACTAATGGTGTTCCTATACAAACAAGCTGCATATTGGGGCAATCTATATGTCCCATCGCATCTATTAAACGATCAAGCCCTTTATTCTTGTCATGAAGCCAATATGATGAGAAAAGGACAATCTTTGAATTCAAAGAAAGCCCTAATTCAATACGAGACTTCTGTTTGTCAAATGGACGGAATACATTTGTATCTACACCATTGTGAATAAGGCAAACAGGAAAGCCCTTTAACACATCTGAGGATTGGCAAATACCCATCATCATTTCCGATATTGCCACTATATGCATGCTGTATGCTTTTTCTATGCCTTTGCGCTTTATCGTTCTAAACTGTCTGTCAATAGGTTGCAATTTGCAGGGAACAGGGGAAAATTCTGAGCAGGAATGCAGGGCTCCAACTGCTGGATATTTGTCATGCAACGTCCAAACAATCGGCTTCTTTACCTTTTCAAAAAAGGTGGGATAGTCGACAAATGCTGGTACCCAGTGCAAATGAATGATGTCTGCCCACTCTACAAGAGGATGGTTTGCAATATTTGTGTAAAGAGAAAGAGGCTGATGAAGATACAAATGCTCCGTATTAGCCCTATCCATCATCACCTGCTGCTTGTGATAATCAACATACCAAGGAGTTTGAGCCAACAGCCAACGACATCCCCTTAGAACATAATTTCTCTCCCAAAAAGACTTGTCTTTTTTTGCTATAGCGCCTTCTATACCTTCTGGAATTTGTTCCCCCTGTGCAAACAACATTCTGGAGTCCACACCTGCTTTTGCCAAGGCTTTGCTTATGCGTATGGCACACCATGCAGCCCCACCTTGCTGATTCGTATTTAGGTGTAATACTTTCATCATTTAATCCTCTAATACTTCTCCTTGTGGCATACCGTTTCGTTAGTTATGCCCCACATTAAGAGTAATATTGCAAGTAACCGACGTACGAAATCAAAAAGGTGAATATTGTGACGTTTCAAATACATTAAACGACGATATACAATACTTTGCTTAAGGCAAACATATTCATCTATTGATACTCTGAGAGGAGCTGGTATTAGTTCGTTTTTGACTTTACAACGTTCTAAGACAGATGCAGACTTGTTTGTGTTGCTTATACCAAATCCGTCTTGTTTTGCTATGGTAACATCTATTACTTGAATTGTTGCATCATTTAACAAAACCGCTTCAACCCAAAACTTCCAGTCTGACACAATCTTCAGCCTTTCGTCATATGGATATTTTATTAGCAGTTTACGATTTATGAAAGTTCCTTGATGGTTTAATGTATCTTCATATATTTGTAAGTATATGTTTTTGTTGTAAGAACGCAAAATAGTACCATCACTCGATTTCACTACTTGCCCAGATATTATATCTGCAAAGTCAGGTGTATTTCTATTAAAGACACTCTCTAACACATGCTCGTCATACAGCTCATCTCCAGAGTTCAGGAACAAGATGTACTCACCATTCGCCTTGGCTGTCCCCTTGTTCATAGCATTATAAATACCTTTATCCGGTTCCGAACTCCAATAACTGATATTAGCTTTAGGGTTATCGCTAACGTTAATTATCAATTCCTTACTGCCGTCGGCACTGCCACCGTCAATGATAATCCACTCGAAGTCACGCCATGTCTGACAGATGACGGAGTCAATCGTCTTTTGTAACCCTCCACGGTTGTTGTAATTGATTGTTATGATGCTGAGTTTCATGAAAATAATGGCAATCTTGACGTTTGTGAATTATCTAAGCTTTATTATCCATCCATTCCTTATAATTCTTCTCTCTTAATTCTTTATAAATCATTGAGGCTTTTTCTTTTCTTCGATATTCCCATGTATAAAGATATGAAAACATATAGTAGCTAACGTATGCAAAAGTAAGTGCAATTCCATCCCAACCTAAAAGAAAAGTCTTTCGCCTTCTTATGGTTAACTTCAAAGAATCCCATACTGCTTTAAGTGACGGCTCTAATGTCTTTTTTTCATACATTTGTGCCTCACTCCGCCAATATCGTGTGTGACGTTCAAGCATCATTTCAAGAGAGACATGGGTAAGATGTGAGAAATAACCATATTTTTCAGGAATAATATATGAGTTATAATCCGTTAGAGAGAGTGCACCATGTACATCATTATTTAACTTATACCTACCATTCCTGAATATTTTCATTCTTGGACTACCATGCCATGGGGAACGATTATTTTCAATTCCAAGGATATAATTCTTGAAAGGAACTTTAATACATGTAATATCCTTAGGGAGGATATCAATCTGTTTCCTTATTTCCATGGCAAGTGACTTGTCTATAATATCACTTGCAGTTGCAAGGAGAATCCAATCTCCTGTACATTCTTTTAGATAATCAAATTCTGAGACTTCATATGCGTCGCTATTAGGGACAATAAAAACTTTTGTCCCAAAACTTTCGCATAGTTCAACCGTTTTGTCTGTACTCGTCTTATCTAACACGATTATCTCATCACACCATTGGAGAGATTGTAATATATAACGAATCCTTTTTTCTTCATTATATACCGGAAGGAATGCCGAAATTTTCATACAAAAAAAGAGTTTGGAAGAGTCTCTTTAATATTACAATTTATTATTTATTAATCTCACAATTTCTACAAATTGCCAGTTTGTTAATGGCTTCACAATATTCTCCGTTTTTTCCATATTCGGATTCAAGTTTATATCCTTCTCCTGATCGTATCCACCAAAAGTCAACTTGCTATTTGAATTACAAATATTTTTCATGATAATAACAAAATCTTGCAATTTTCTGGTGTCATTTGAAGCAATGTTATATATTTCACATTTTAAACTTTCATCCTGAACAGCGTGAAGAGTTAATTCTGCTATCTGCCTCACAGCATCTTTTACATATACATAATTCCACATCTGCCCTCCACTTCGTATTTCTATTGGCTCATCGTTCTTTAGTTTTTGCAGAGAAGACATAATCAGCGTATTAGGATGATCATTTTCTCCATAAACACTCAAAATACGTAGATGAATATACTTCAATCCTAACCGCTTGGTCAAATCTCGGGTCTCGTTATACATCTTTAACTTAGCCTTTCCATATGCTGAGACGGGATTACAAGGTGTCTCCTCTGAGATTACTCCAGGAACGATACCATACTCTGCCTGTGAACCTGCATCCACGTACAACTGACAGCCCATACGTTTTGATAACTCCACACATTTTACAGAGAAACTAATATTCCCTTCTTGTAATTCTTGGTTGTCACGTTGTCCCAAGAGTGCACCTGCCCAAGCAAGATGGACAAAGATATCAGCCTTCACATCTACAGCCCGTTCCATCAAGTTCTGCATATCTGCATAGAAGACTTGCAAATTCCCATTAATTGCGATATCATTCAACTGCTCATTTTCTCTACGAGACATAGCAATCACCTGATGGCCGTTGTCAGACAGATGACGGCAGAGTTCTACACCTATGAAACTGGATGAACCTGTGATAAAAAACTTCATGCTCTTCAAATTATAGCTTCACCCCTTCATATTCCCGCAGGAAATTCTGTGTGCCGACAACTGGGGCAAATTCGTCAGGTATAGCGATTCTCTGTATTATAGGATACGTTACAATCTGCCCCCTCGAGTACAAATCATTAACTTGTTCTACAATAGCAGAACCCATTCCACAGGAAAGCTGATGCTCTTCAATAGTAATCAACCCTTCAGGATGCTTTTCAACAATGGCCTTTAATTGTTCCTGATTGATAGGCTTCACAAACGGAACGCTATACAAATCATACGGCAAGTTCTTTTCTGCAATTTGGGCCTTTGCTGCGGCCATAATGTTTCCGCAGGCAAGCACAGCCTTCTTGTTGCCTTCCATCAACTCTACTGGAAGGATATCTCCCGCTTTTACAGTCAAGCTCTCTTCTAAGTGAGCCACCATCTCACCTGCCTTGCCCAAACGGATGTACATTGGGCCATCGTATTCAGCAGAGAACTTTGCAATGGCTTTAGCCTCAACAGGATCACCTGGGGTTGCTACAATCATATTGGGGATGGCTCTCAATGCACCAATTTCTTCTGTGGGCTGGTGAGTAGCACCTAGACTACCGTATGCATAACCAGCACCTACAGATACAATCTTCACATTGGTCTTATGATAGGCAATATCATTCCTAATTTGCTCCAGACAGCGCAATGTCGGGAAATTACCTATTGAATAGATATATACGTTATATCCTGTCATAGCCAAACCAGTGGCAACACCAGCCATATTCTGCTCTGCAATACCGGCATTCAAAAAGCGCTCAGGAATAGCCTCCATGAAAGGTTCCACCACATGATAACCCAAGTCACCAATGACAAGGAAAATCTTCTTATTTGTCTTGGCTTCTTCAAGGAGCTGATTGATAAAACTAGTTCTCATCGCAGTTCCTCCATGGCTTGTTTAAACTCTTCTTCATTAGGGGCGCTGTAGTGGAACTTTAGGTTGTGTTCCATATAACTTACGCCCTTGCCCTTAACCGTGTTGGCCACAATGAATGTAGGCTTGCCCTTGCAGTTCTTGAAACTCTCAAACGCATCAAGGAGTTGCTGGATGTCATTCCCATCAATATCACATACATTCCACTGGAATGCTCGGATCTTCTCTGCCATAGGATCCAGACACATAATATCTTTAGTGTTGCCCATAGCCTGCATACCATTCTTGTCCAAAATGATACAGAGGTTATCCAGCTTGTGATGTGCGGCAAACATCAAGGCTTCCCAGTTGCTGCCCTCATTGATTTCTCCATCTCCAATAATGCAATAAACGTTGAACGGAACTCCGCGACGTTTGCTACCGAGAGCCAAACCTGCTGCTACTGGAAATCCGTGACCGAGGCTACCTGTAGAAAGTTCAACGCCAGGAAGTTTGTGGCTCACGTGCTCAAAATAATCTGAACCGTCTTTGCAGTAATTGGCCATTAGCTCATCATAGTTCATGAAGCCTTTCAGAGCCAGGGCTGCATAATATGATGCGCAATTGTGACCTTTACTTTCTATGAAACGGTCACGTTTGGGGTCTTCCATGGTCTCAGGGGTGATATCCATTACGCCCGAATAAAGCACAGCGAGAATGTCTGCCTGTGACAACGTACCACCCGTATGGGAAGTCCGTGTGTTGTAGGCCATCTGGACTGCCGACCTCCTGATCGCTTTAGCAAATTCTTTGATTTCTTCTATTTTACTCATCCTACGAATTTTTCGATTTCATCAATGCAAATAGCATAAACATCTTCGTTCTGATAGCGCTTGTACCAGTCAGATGTCAGGATTGCGCATTGTGTTGCATCCAGTCTCGGTTTCCATCCCAAACGAGTCTTAGCCTTGTTGATGTCCAGCAAAAGAAGAGTTGCTTCGTGGAAAGCATTAGGATCAGAGACATCCTTAATTTCGCCATAGCCAAAGTTCTTAATCATAGCAGATGCGACTTCCCAAACAGTCTGAACACTCTCCTGCTCAGGCCCAAAGTTCCAGCCTTCGCAATACTCCGTAGGATATTCCCACATCTTCTGAGCAAGCAGCATATAACCACTTAAAGGTTCCAGAACATGTTCCCAAGGGCGAACTGCCTTCGGACTACGGATGTCAATAGGCTTACCAGCTTCCAAAGCACGGATGCAGTCAGGGATGATGCGATCTTTGGCCCAGTCTCCTCCACCAATCACATTACCAGCACGAACACTGGCAAGGCTTACATGGTGTTTCTTGCCATAATTCTCGGGATTGAAGAAGCTCCTTCGCCAACTTTGGATCGCTATCTCGCAAGCACCCTTGCTGGAGCTATATGGGTCATAACCACCAAACGGGTCATCCTCCTTATAACCTCTCATCTGCTCCTTATTGTCATAGCACTTATCGGTGGTAATCATCACGCCGACCCGCACGCTGTCTGTGGCACGGATGGCCTCCATCACGTGAATGGTACCCATCACATTTGTCTCATAGGTCTCAACCGGACATTCATAGCTCAGGCGAACGAGGGGCTGTGCGGCCAGGTGGAATACAATCTCTGGCTGGTACTGAGCAAAGATCTGCTTCATCTTCTCGCCGTCGCGGATATCTGCACGAATGTCTGCCTTAATCTTCTTACCAATGCCTGAGAGAACAAAGTTGTCTCTCTCGCTGTAGGGTTCAAAGCCAATGCCTACCACTTCTGCACCTAACTCATAGAGCCAGATGGAGAGCCAAGAACCTTTGAAACCAGTATGGCCGGTTACAAGGACGCGTTTACCTTTATAGAAATTATTGAATACGTCAATATTCATAATTACTTGGCGTGTCGTGTACAGAATTCTGAAATGCACTTAATCATCCACTGGTTCATCTCCTCGGTCATGCCTGGGAATACACCAATCCAGAAGCCATTGTTCATCACAAAGTCTGTATTCTTCAATTCGCCAACGATGCGATAGCCCTCACCAGCCTGACGCATTTCATCAAAGCAAGGATGCTTAGTCAGATTGCCAGCAAAGAGGTTACGGGTCTGAATCTTATTCTGCTCCAGATAACCAGTCAGTTCATTACGGATGAAGCCTGCATCTTCTTTCACGGCAATTAGGAAGCCAAACCAGGAAGGATTGCTGTTCGCCTCAGCTACAGGAAGAATCAGCCCAGGGACATCTTTCAGTCCATCATAAAGCATCTGATAGTTGGCACGACGTGCTGCAACAATCTGATCAAGTTTGTCCAACTGTGCACAACCAACAGCAGCCTGCATATCTGTAATCTTCAGGTTAAAGCCAAAGTGACTGTAAACATACTTGTGGTCGTAACCCTGAGGTAACTCACCAAACTGGCCAGTGAAACGCATACGGCAGGTGTTATCCACACCAGAAGCGCACCAGCAGTCACGTCCCCAGTCACGGAAAGAAAGCGTAATCTTGTTCAGCAACGGGTCGTTGGTATAGACTGCACCGCCCTCTCCCATCGTCATATGGTGAGGAGGATAGAAACTACTTGTACCAATGTGACCCCATGTACCAGTCTTCTTGGTCACGCCATCAATGGTATATTCTGAACCCAGGGCATCACAGTTGTCCTCAATGAGCCAGAGATTATGCTTCTCACAGTAAGCCAGAACTGCTTTCAGATTGAAAGGATTACCCAGTGAGTGAGCCATCATTACGGCCTTGGTCTTGGGGCTGTAAGCAGCCTCC
>JAEEGL017364444.1_pt1 | contig 29248 bp, 26 predicted proteins | sample 9134231 | NCBI WGS metagenome assembly JAEEGL01 (sample SAMN16246548, study PRJNA631951) | gut metagenome | biome: gut microbiome; feature: rumen; material: fiber-attached | host: Bos | place: Iran: Karaj | collected 2018-10 | reverse complement strand
GGTATATAAGATTATTGGTGCATCCATGGCGGTTCATTCCGAGCTGGGTTGGGGTCTCTTAGAAGCTGTTTATCAAGAGGCATTACATCTTGAACTGCTTGATCGAGGTATTGACAACGAACGGGAACAGGAAGTGTTGGTGTATTACAAGAAACACCTCCTTGACAAGAAATACAAGATGGACATTGTGGCTGGCGATATCATCGTGGAGTTGAAATCGGTCACCCATGTGTCATCTGCTCATCGTGCTCAATTGTGCAATTATTTACGATTGACTCGTAAGCCCCTAGGACTATTGATCAATTTTGGAGAAGAAAGCCTGATAGGCGAGCGATGGGCATTCGACGAGTACACCAACGAATGTTACATTGTAGATCGTAACATGGAACCCCTCTCAGAAGTGGATTATGAATATCTGCTTGATGAAGAAGATAATTAACGCCAAATTAACGTCGAATTACACGGTAATTAACGTTGAAAAAGAATAATATGAACATTCTTGTAACCGGATCGGCCGGCTTCATCGGCGCCAACCTCGTCAAACGTCTCTTCAAAGAGATGACCGAAGGCACCATTATCGGCCTCGACAACCTCAACAACTACTACGACGTCTCCCTCAAAGAGTACCGCCTCCGCGAGCTTGAAACCCTTCATTCTCAATTTTCAACTATCAATTATCAATTCTTTAAGGGTTCTATCGCCGATAAAGATCTAATAAACAAGCTTTTTGCTGACTATCACTTCGATATTGTAGTAAATCTCGCCGCCCAAGCGGGTGTCCGCTACAGCATCGAGAACCCCGACGCCTACATCGAGAGCAACATCATAGGCTTTTATAACATCCTTGAAGCCTGTAGGCATTCGATGGATGATGTAAGATGTAAGATGGATGGGTACCATGGTGTTCAGCATTTGGTCTATGCCAGCAGCAGTTCGGTTTACGGTGGCAACAAGAAGGTCCCCTTCAGTGTTGACGACCGTGTGGACAACCCCGTGAGCCTCTATGCCGCCACCAAGAAGAGCAACGAACTGATGGCGCATTGCTACAGCAAGCTCTACAACATACCCTCCACGGGCCTGCGCTTCTTCACCGTTTATGGTCCTGCCGGTCGTCCCGATATGGCCTACTTTGGCTTCACCAACAAGCTGTTGCGAGGTGAAACCATCCAGATATATAACTACGGCAACTGCCGTCGCGACTTCACCTACGTGGATGACATTGTTGAAGGCGTCTTTCGGGTGATGCAGAAAGCCCCTGCCAAGCGCAATGGCGACGACGGCCTGCCGATACCACCTTACGCAGTATATAATATAGGAGGCGGCCAGCCCGAGAACCTGCTCGACTTCGTCAACATCCTCCAAAAAGAACTCCTTCGTGCCGGTGTCCTGCCCGCAGACTACGACTTCGAAGCCCACAAGCAGCTGGTTCCTATGCAACCGGGAGACGTGCCCACTACGTATGCCGATGCATCTGCTCTTGAAAGAGACTTCGGCTTTACTCCCAAGATCACGCTGAGAGAGGGCCTGAGGAAGTTTGCTGAATGGTATAAAGAGTATTACGGATAACAAGCCGATTTATTTATGGATAAGGAACAGTTTTCAAAACTTTTAACCGAACAGCAGGATAAAGGGAGGAAGCTTCTCTCTCTTATCTCGACCATGCACGAAAGTCAAAATGACTTTGGTGACGGTATGGCTACGTTTGGTGGTGAAGATTTGTACTATGTTCCTGATGATGAACTTGAAGATTTCAAAAACAAGTTTGCCCAATGGAAATCGTATGTCTATGAACTATTGGAGAAACAATTTGGACGTGATGACCAATATGTTTATGACTGGGATACTTATGTAGTAACTCATATTTCCAAGAGGAAACCGATATTAAATCAACTCAAGAAAAATGTCAATAAAGGCCTGTCGCTTTTAGACTCTTTTCTTGAGCGTTTAGATGTTCATTTCCATGATAATGGCTATGTGGAGGATGGTTTAGAAAAAGAAAATATGGCGAAGAATCCGTTGGTGTTTATCAGTCATGCCTCGAAAGATGCTCCATTTATTGAGCCATTTAAGAATATCATCCTCAAACAAGCTCTTGGATTGCAGGACGGCAACATTGTATGCACCTCTTTTGAGAGCACGGGAGTCCCACTAGGTGAGAATATCCCGCAATATATAAAGGACAACATAGCACAGGCCAATGTGTTTCTGGCAATGGTCTCAAACAACTACAAAGCCTCCGAAGTGTGCATGAACGAGGTTGGTGCTGCGTGGGCATTGGACAAGAAGCCGATACAAGTTGTCTTGCCCGGTGTTGAGTTCTCGCAGTTGGGTTGGCTTATGCATCTTGACAAAGCAGCCAAGATTGATGATGGCGACTCACTTGATCATCTTGCGGAGGTCATTTGCGATGGGCTGGGCAAGTCAATGGTGACTCCGCGTCACTGGAATGGACCCAAGAAAGATTTCCTTGAAGCCATAGCCACAGCAGCTGATGCGGTAGCCAAAGCTGAACAGCCATGCACACTCTGCTTTCAGGATGGTTCACAGGAAATGAGTATTCATCCCCAATTTATGGCAACCTACTACTCATCTCCTATGCCAAAGGTCCATAAGAAGGACAATACAGACTACGCAGTCAATGGCCTTATGTCAATGGCTTCAGCATTAGATACCATTGCTGCTCAGTATAGTCCTATGCAAAAGGCAGAGTGGACCATTGCAAAACCAGCGTCAGGGCGTGAATACAACCGTGCCATCTGTCAGGTGCAACTATGGTTTAACAACAGAGGTGATGCGTTGGAAAACGTCAAAGTGGAGATATTGGCAAAAGATGGTGTAAAGTTCAGCGAGGATGACTATCGGGAGCTTGGTATAGGGGCAATAAAAGTCATTCCTCGTGGCTCGAATTATTCGATAGATGAAGTGAGCTATTGGGGTAATGTGGGAGAAGTCAATGCCGAATCAAGCAGGAACATGCCTCTATTGTATGTGGAAATGCCTTTTGTATATCGGCAATATGATAACATATCCGATTACAGTGATTGCTATCCCCAACAGATTGTGTTGCCATACAGTATATCGACCAAGCATAAGAGGTATAATGGCAACTTGACATTAAAAATTGAGCCAGAGTTTGAAGAAGAGTGGCGCGAAAGCAAAACGCTGGCTGGAAAGATAGAGATACATCCCAAGTTAGAGACAATAGAATAAATGAAAGTAGCATATACACTGGCAGGTGGTATCTACCAGCCAACCGACATAGAACTTGCCTTGCAGTGTGCTGAAGCGGCTGCGAAACGGTTTGGAAATCAGGTAAGGATCCTACTGGAATCCAAGCAGCAGCACCCCGTGCTTAACGGAGTGAACAACTTAACTGTTAAGGGTAATTCATTCACATTTGGTAACATTCAGGGTGGAATAGAAACACGCCTCCAATACAAGGGTGCGAAAGGTGATATTATTATCACAGTCTGTCCGAGCATTCAATTGTTGCAGAAATTGCAGGATTCTGGTGTAAGCGTGCTATTTGTGGTGCCTGAAATGACCGCAAGCTCTAATGTTTATCATTGGCTTGACCTTTATAGCGCAATGGATATTCAGAGAGGGAAAACATTACAAGGTATCAAAATCCCAGCCCCAGGAGTTAAACGTGCCGTTGGCTATTTGAAGGACTATTGCATACAGGGGACTGTTGATTTGACCCACACTACTGTGTATACAGGTGTATTGGCAGACGTGGCCAACACATTGAAGAAACAGGGAATAACTGCTATTTGTGAGGAGGTTCTGAAATATTGTCTACAGCGGGATTTGAGTTATGCCGAAGGGTGTATTGTTGCCAAGGCTTTTAGCCAGCAAAGCATGCTAAAGATGAGGGGAACACCTAATTTCCAAGCCTATTGGAATATGATAAATGACCCCAAATGGGAGCAAATACCATAAACAAAAACAAATGTTGTCCTCTGGTTTTATCCGCAGCCGGAGCTGCGATGTTTAAGAATAGGCCACCGTACTAGTAAAATCATTATAAGTCAGTCAATGGAGAAACCGTTTGTAATAAAGCCTCGTGTCATAGCTCATTTGGGCGAGGATTTGATTAAGGATGAAAGTATTGCATTATTAGAACTAGTCAAGAATTCTTATGATGCAAAGGCTACCTATTGTAATGTGGATTTCGATTTTGATGTATGGGGAAGGCTCGAGAAAATTACGGTTGAGGATAATGGTACAGGAATGGACTTGAACACCATTGAGACTGTTTGGCTTGTTATAGGTACTGATAATAAAAAGAATCAATTAAATAAGGAAAAAGACGGACGGGCCCCATTAGGTGAAAAAGGAATAGGCCGTCTTGGAGTCCATAAATTGGGAAGAAAGATAAACGTCTTCTCAAAAACTTCAGATAGTAACGAAGTTTATGTTGAAATAGATTGGTCTAAGTTGGCTGAAAGTAAAGAGATTGATGATTTTAAGGTTGATTATGATTATCAACAGACCAATAATCTTCATTTTACAGGGAATCAAACAGGGACCATTATTGAAATTACCGATTTAAAAGGAGAATGGAATCGTCGTAAGTTACGTACGGTTTTCCGTAATCTAACATCATTAAATAGCCCATTCGATAATCAAAGCGACTCTTTCGAAGTAAGAGTAACCACACAAGGAGCTAATCCATTTGCTGGGTTGCCTAATTTACAAGAGATTATGGACGCAGGAATGTATTTTGGTCACTGTGTTATGATGGGAGCTAATATTGAAGAGTTCCATTATGAGTTCAAACCATGGAAGAATCTTGATAGAATTGATGGTCGTGTTGTGAACTCTCTGGATGAATACGATAAAAAGATTATTCATAAGGTTGAAGAAGAGACAGAAAACAATAAGATTATAAAGCGAGAGGAGATTCTGGATCTGTCAAAGTATGGAATCGGTAGGATTGAATTTGATATTGTAATTTTTGAAAAGGACAATGCTATTTTCAATCTAATGAATTTGGAGAAGCGCGCATTAAATGACTATCTAAAGAATAATAGTGGTATTAGGGTATATCGCGATAACATGCGCGTTTTCAACTATGGTGAATCAGGAAATGATTGGCTTGGTATTGATCAAAAGAGGCTAATGAGGGCAGGAGGTTCCGTTAGTAACAATATGGTAATTGGCTCAGTCTTACTTCAGCGTAAATCAAGCTTTGGTTTAAGGGAAAAAACTAATCGCGAGGGTTTTATTGAAGATGAGTCGTTTTTTGCATTTGTCGATGCGGTCAGATATGCTCTTGATTTAATTGTTGCTCAGCGCAATAAAGACCGTTTCAATCTGATGTCTATCTATAAACAGGGAAAGCAACAGAGTACTGAACCTGTTATTGGAGAACTCTCGGAAGTAATCACGCTTATTAAAGAAAAGGTTGATGATGAATCAGATCAAAAAGAGATTCTCTCTTACCTTTACCGTATGGAAAATCAATACAATGAAGTGCGTGACACACTAATTCACAGTGCAAACATTGGTATTAATCTTGGCGGTGCCGTTCATGAGTTGGAAAAACAAATGGCTGCTCTTAATGGCTTTATAAAAGTAGGGAATGTCGAGAAAATTAAAGAGGTTGCAGGATTACTGGATAATATCATAGAACGTTATGCATCAATGATGGTAAAATCAGAAATCAAACCTACTGATTTATCGGAGGTTGTGCAATTGGTGATTGAGCATAACATGTTTAGGTTTAAAGACCATAATATCCGTCTATTCTCAAACTATAAGAAAACTTCACTTTTTGCTAAGCTCAGTAAGACAGAAACAATTTCAGCCCTTAATAATTTGATAGATAATTCTATTTATTGGGTTTGCCGTTCGCGTCAGACAGACCGAAAGATAGGTATCTATCTCACGGAATCTATACATGGTTACGCCAGTGTTCTAGTTTGCGATAATGGCCCGGGTTTTAAACTGCCAGCAGAATTGGCAGTTCGTGCCTTCGTATCCGGGAAACCATTAAATGAGGGTATGGGACTTGGTCTATATATTTCTCAGCAAACAATGCATCAGATGAATGGTAAACTTCTTATACAACAAGACAATGAATTTGATGTCGCAAATCGTTTCAAGGAGCCGGACCTTACTCGCTCGGTGGTTGCATTGTGTTTCCCGCCTTGTGAGGAATTTTAAACATATTTTTAAGCATAGTAAAGAACCAAAAGCAGAAAAGACGATTATGAAAATTGAGGAGATGCTTGACAGGGTTATAGTAATTGATAATATAAAGGAAGAGGCGCGCGAACTAGTTCAAATGCTTCAAAGCTATGACATTGCAGTTGATTTCCCGGATTATACAGAGAACTATTCGCAATTCCCTGTTTATACCCATAACAGACAATTGGTGTTTATAGATTTGATGCTCGATGAAAATGAAGACAACTATGTAACAAATACATCGCGTGTTATTCAAATACTTAACCATATTATCGGTCAAGGTTTTGGCCCTTACGGCCTTGTTGTATGGACGAAGCATTCAGACAAGCTCAAGGAACTATTGAAACGTTTTACTTCGCTGATACAGCATACGAAAGCAGCATCGATGCCAAAAGAAGAAGACGATGAGGAAATAATGATAGATATTCAACTAGATAATCCCCCTCTTTTTATTATCAGTGTTGACAAGACTCAGTTTAAGAGTAGTGGAGTTTGGGATTTTAGAGGCCTTCTGCCCATCCTCAATCAGCAGATTCAAGAAAGCAATGCTTCCTATTTCTTTCTCCGGTGGCTATCATTGATACGGTTAGCTTCACAGGAAACAATTTCAAGCATTTACGAGCTTACAGGAGACTATGATAAAAGGGAAGAAGAGATTAGTCATATACTATACAAACTAGCACTTAATCAAACGGGCATTAATCATGCGTATCCTGGATTGAACTCTGATGTTTATAAAGCATTTACAGAGGTGTTGAGCCCCAAGATAAATGCTTTAGCCGGCAGTGAAAAGTTACCTGATTTTTCCAAAATCAACCCGAGTTTCAAATCAAAAAATGAGGAGCTTATATGCGCAAATCTTAACACTTTATTCTTTATTGACAATATTGGTATTGATCAAAATGAGATAGTTCCAGGAAATATTTATCAGGTAATGGATGATAAACATCCTGTTATAATTAAGTTGGAAGACAAAATCAAACTGCAAAAGAAAAAAGAAAATTCTGAAAAGATAGAAGGTTATTACGATTATCAATGTACCCCTATTGCTATAGAACTAACTCCGCCTTGTGATTTTTCAAATAAAAAGGTGCTCTCTCGTTTAATAGGAGGTTACATTGTTGACTATACTGCTAACGAGGGTGGTAAGAAGATAAGTGCAGGAGATAAGGGTTATGTCATACAACCGATATGCATTCCTGGCGACTCTTCTATCAAATATATAGTATTTGACTTCCGTTATCTGTATTCACCGACAGAGCAACAGTTAAAGGATCCGACTCAGTTCAAGGTGCTCTTTAGAGCAAATCATTCGCTGTTTTCGGATATACTCCAAAAATTCTCATCTCATGCAGCACGTTTGGGATTAAGTGGCTTGGAGCCATAACTGAATTGCGGCACAGAGCCTACAGGTCTTTACGCGCAACCTGTGGCTCTTGTTCGACGGCAGGCTCCTGCGGTATCCACACAGCTGCAGGACCTGCACGTCAAGCCGCTAACAATACTGAAAACAATAAAGGGCGGACACCCCGCTGGTCTCTCATATAATGGTTCAATTCCCAGCGGGCCTCCCTTCAATCTGACAATAATTTAGAAATAGAAAATATGTTGTACACAGAATTACAATTTCCCAAGGATAGTTTGTTCTTGGTGACCGGCGGCGCAGGTTTCATCGGCTCCAACCTCTGCGAGGCGATATTGAAATTAGGCCATAAAGTCCGCTGCCTTGATGACCTGAGCACGGGCAAACAAGCCAATGTGGACTTGTTTATCAACAATCCAAATTATGAATTCATCAAAGGTGATATCAAAGATTTTGATACCTGCATGAAAGCCTGTGAAGGTGTGGACTATGTTCTCAATCAAGCCGCCTGGGGCAGCGTACCACGCAGTATCGAGATGCCCTTGTTCTATTGTGCCAATAACATCCAAGGCACACTGAACATGATGGAGGCAGCAAGGCAAAATAAAGTGAAGACTTTTGTCTATGCTTCCAGTTCTTCCGTCTATGGCGACGAGGCACACCTGCCAAAGAAAGAAGGTATTGAAGGTAACTTGTTATCTCCATACGCACTCAGCAAACGTGCCGATGAGGAATGGGCAAAGCAATATACCAAGCATTATGGTTTGAAAACCATAGGCTTACGTTACTTTAACGTGTTTGGAAGGAGACAAGACCCCAATGGTGCCTACGCTGCTGTTATTCCAAAGTTCATCAAGATGTTGATTAACGATGAGCAGCCTACTATCAATGGTGATGGCAAACAGAGCCGCGACTTCACTTACATTGAGAATGTGATTGAAGCCAATTTGAAAGCTTGTTTGGCTCCTGATGAGGCTAATGGTGAAGCCTTCAATGTAGCATACGGTGGCAGAGAATATCTCATTGACATCTATTATGACTTGACTAAGGCTTTGGGCAAGAATATCGAGCCACACTTTGGCCCCGACCGCCCTGGCGACATCAAGCATAGCAACGCCGACATCAGCAAAGCGAAGCGACTGTTGGGATACGACCCAGAATACGATTTTGCGAGAGGCTTGAATGAGGCTATTGAGTGGTATAAAGCTAATTTGTAAGCTCCACGTATCTCGCGTATCCCGAGTATATTTATATGACTATTGACCAACTGATTTACGAGGCGATTGGAGCTTCGTTTGAGGTTTACAATGCATTGGGACCCGGCTTATTGGAGAGTGTATATGAAAAGGCCCTCATACAAGAACTGAAGCTACGTGGATTGCAAGTGTCTTCACAAGTGCCAGTTGACATTGTTTACAAAGGCGTATCTGTTGGTGCCGACTTGAGACTAGATATCATTGTGGAGGATAAGCTGATTATTGAACTTAAATCTGTTGAGTCATTGGCGCCCGTACATTTCAAGCAAGTAAGAACCTATATGAAGCTTCTCGAAAAACCAGCCGGATTGCTGGTAAACTTTGATGTAAGCGATTTTAAACAAGGATATAAAGTAATCAAATAAATAACCCATCTCCACGTATTACGCGTATCGCGAGTATATAAAGGATACGTGCTAATACGCGAAATACGTGGAGGCCAAAACAAAGAAAAAATGAAAGATACAAGGATCTGTGTAATCGGTCTAGGTTACGTCGGCCTGCCTCTGGCACGCCTTTTTTCAACCAAATATCCCACTGTCGGCTTCGACATGAACCAGAAACGTTGTGATGCCTTGATGGCTGGCCATGATGCCACCCTTGAGGTGAGCGACGAGTTGCTTCAAGACGCTATCAAGAACCATGGCTTTGTCTGCACCAGCGACATCGAAAAGATTCGTGACTGCAATTTCTACATTGTAGCCGTCCCCACCCCTGTGGATAGTGACAATAATCCTGACCTTACGCCTCTCGTAGGTGCCAGCACCACCGTGGGCAAGGTCATCGGCAAAGGTGATGTGGTAGTCTATGAATCCACTGTCTATCCTGGCGTTACCGAAGACGAGTGCATCCCCGTGGTGGAAAAGGTCTCTGGTTTGAAGATGAACGTCGACTTCTACGGCGGCTATAGCCCCGAGCGCATTAACCCGGGTGACAAGCAGCACACTGTTGAACACATTAAGAAAGTGACCTCCGGTTCTACGCCTGAGATTGGCAAATATGTCAACGAGGTTTATGCGAGTGTCATCACTGCTGGCACGCACCTTGCCCCGACCATGAAGGTGGCCGAGGCTGCTAAGGTGATTGAGAACTCGCAGCGCGACATCAACATCGCCTTTGTGAACGAACTCTCCAAGATCTTCAACAAGATGGGTATCGACACCCTCGACGTGCTTGAAGCCGCTGGTACCAAATGGAACTTTCTGCCTTTCCGTCCAGGACTGGTAGGTGGTCACTGCATCGGCGTTGACCCGTACTATCTGGCACAATGCGCTAAACGTTATGGCTATAACCCAGAGATTATCCTTGCTGGTCGTAGAATGAACGACGGCATGGGTGAGTATGTAGCCACCGAGACCATCAAGTTGATGCTGAAGAAGGGCATCCAAGTCTTGAACAGCGACATCCTCATTCTCGGATTCACTTTCAAAGAGAACTGCCCTGACGTGCGCAACACTAAGGTCATCGACATCTACAAGGCTTTGAAGGAATACAACCTCAACATTACTGTTTACGATCCATGGGCCAATCCTGCCATTGTGGAACATGAGTATGGCATCAAGGTAGTGAACGAATTGCCGAAGCAGAAGTTTGATGCCTGCATTGCTGCTGTGGCGCACAAGAAGTTTGAGGGATTAGATATCCTCGGGCTGTTGAAAGAAAAGCATGTGGTGTTTGACGTGAAGTGCACGCTGGATAGAAAGTTAGTGGATGGGAGGTTGTAATTAATCTACAATTGTATGTTTGAGAAGATTGTTACAAAGTGTTATGACAGAATCTTATCAGCACGGGCAAAATATCAATTGAGTCAGTTTGCTGAACATGGTGAACAGGTGTCTGTCGGTAGGTGTGGGGATTTTATCCCTTCTCATATCCATTGTGGCCATCATGTTTATATTGGTCCTCATGCTTCATTTATGGCAAGCATCGCCCATATCTATATTGGCAACTATGTTACTTTTGGTCCATTTGTGACTATTCGGGGGGGGGACCATCGTACTGATGTAATTGGCAAACATATTTATGAAGTAGGAGAAAGTGAAAAACTTCCTGAAAACGATGAAGATGTTGTTATTGAAGATGGCGTATGGATGGGTTGTAATGTAATCATATTGAAAGGCGTAAAAGTGGGAAGAGGGGCGGTTGTGGCTGCTGGTGCAGTTGTTACCAAAGATGTTCCGCCATATGCAATAGTTGGCGGTAATCCAGCAAAAGTTATCAAATTCCGTTTCGTAGAAGAACAAATCCAAGAACACGAAAGATTATTAAAGGAAAGAGGGGTCTAATTTCCGTCCAAATAGTGGGTTTTAACATGTCACAGCAGCAGACAACAGGAAAACGCTTGGCCAAGAATACGGCCTTTATGTATGGTCGTATGATAGTCTTAATGCTCATTTCACTTTACACTTCACGTGTAGTTCTTCGTGAGTTGGGTGTTGACGACTTTGGTATTTACAATGTTGTGGGGAGTGTTGTAGCCATGTTTGCCGCGATGCGAGGGCTATTTGCAACTTCTACCCAAAGATTTATGAATTATGAGATGGGTAAAGGTGCTGAAGGTCGTCTGCAGTTGGTTTTCAACATGGGAACCTTTATCAATTTGCTCCTCGCCATAGTATTTTTAGTTGCTGTCGAGATAGTTGGTTGGTGGTTCTTTGAGTATAAAATCAATGTTGATCCATCGCGTTTGTTTGCTGCCAAGTGGGTGTTTCAACTCTCCGTATTATCCGCGGTAGTAAGTATGTTGACGACCCCTTACGATGCTGTAATCATAGCCCATGAAAAGATGGATTTCTATGCTATTATGGCCATTGTAGAGGGAGTACTGCGTTTAGTAATAGTTTTTTTACTCACATATTTCTCTTTTGACAAACTCATTTTTTATGCCTGCTTGCAGTTGGCTGTCTCTTTGTTGATTAGGTTTGTAAATGCAATATACTGTAAGAAACACTTTCCCGAAAGTCATTACAAGCGTTGTTGGGATAAAGGGCTGTTTAAGGAAATGTCAGTTTTTGCAGGGTGGAATTTTTTCGGCAATATGGCATTCACTCTTACTGATAGCGGCTTGAATATGGTTTTAAATATCTTTGGTGGACCCGCCATCAATGCCGCAAGAGGTATTGCATATCAAGTAAAAAGTGCTACTATGAAGTTTATGGATGCTATGACAACAGTTGTAAGCCCATATAATACAAAGTTATATGCAGCAGGGGAGAAAGAAAAGTTTTTTTTTATGCTTCACTTGTCGACGAAAATCTATTTTATGGTTCAGCTTTGTTTAGTTGTTCCATTGATATTTATTACCAAAGATGTTCTTTATGTTTGGTTGAGGCAAGTACCTGATTATTCTGTGGTTTTTACTCAACTTGTACTGTTGCATACATTGCTTCGCGCCGTACATTATCCAATAAACAATCTGTTTAAGTCGGTTGGGAATTTGAAGGCATATCAGATTACGGAAGGAATTGTTTTGGCCCTGCCTCTACTTGTATCATATTTTGCCCTTAGCGCAGGATGGCCCTATTTTAGTTTGTTTGTTTTCGTGATATTGTTTGAGGTGATTAACTTTGCAATAATAGTATTAATTGCCAAGCGTGTTGCGGGGTTGTCAATACGTCAATATACTTTGCGCTCTGTCATACCTTGTGTTTTTTGCTTTGGGATATGTCTTGCCGGTTATTTCTTTAAAGGATGGTTGGGAGACAATGTATGGATCTCTTTAAGTTTAGCTATAGGAGTTCTTGCAATCAGCTCGGTTCTCATGTTTTATGTTGGAATGTCTTCTTTCGAGAGAAAACAAATGATATCAATTGTGAAAAAGAATAAATCATAAAAACATGTTTTTTAAAAACGTATTGGATGAACTTATCAAAGGTAGACTGCGCGCGTCAGATATGTGGCCCAAAGCAAAAATCTTGTTGAGAGGGTTTCATGTTATATGCCTTACTATCGGAGTGTTGGATTTGATATTGCACTGACACCAAGCGGTCCTGTAGTTGTTGAAATAAATACCGGTGCTGGTGTATATTTGTCCCAAATGGGATATGAATATGGTTTAGGCAAGTTTTTCAAAAGTTTGCCAAATAATGAATAATAACAAAAGAATGCATTTGTGTTTTTATTTGATACAAATTATTTACAATGAAGAATAAAGTTGTTGTTTTTGGTTGTAACCATCAAAACATGCTTGGTCTTGTTCGCAGTTTGGGTGAAAAAGGTATTCGTCCATATTGTGTGTGTTTACAAAGTCAAGATGGCTTGGTTTTCAAAAGTAAATATCCACAAGAATGCTATTTTGCAAAGGATCCACGAGATGGTTTTAATTATATCATAGAGAAGTTTGGTCAAGAAGATACCAAACCGATTTTATTGAGTACTGATGATATGACCGAAACCTTGTTTGATATTAATGCGTCATTTTTAAGAGAAAAGTTTTATGTGCCAGCAGCTAAAGAAGATGGGAGAATTACTTATTTGATGGAAAAACAACACATAGCATTGCTGGCAAAAGAATGTGGGTTTGTTGTCCCAGAAATGTTTGTCGCAGAAAAAGATAAGCCATTATCTGAAAAGATAGATTATCCGGTGTTTACCAAATCATTAAAGTCAATTGATGGAGGAAAAAAAGAAGAAAATGTATGCTATAGCGAGAAAGAACTGATTGCAGCGATTTCAAATAGCAAGCAAGGTTGTTTATTAGTGCAGAAGTACATTGATAAGCAGACAGAATGGTGCTATCAAGGTTTTACTGATGGTGATAAAGTGTTTCTTCCTTATGTGATGAAGTATTTGCGGTATACAGATAAAGCATTTGGAGGGTATGTAAAACTAGAGCGAGTAGAAGATAGCATGTTTATAGAACAAATAAGAAATTTAGTAAAAGCCACTTCTTATAAAGGTCTTTTTTCTGTTGAATTTATCCTTGACAAAAACGGTACGCCATACTTTACAGAGATAAATTTCCGTCATGATGGATATTCCTATTTTACAACAACGGGAGGCGCTAATTTGCCATATTTGTATTGTAAGGCAATTGTTGAAGGAGTGTTTGACGTAAAAAGAGAAAAACTAAAACCAATTGTGATTGGGATGAACGAAATTACCGATATGAACCAATTTGTTTTTACAAAAAAAATATCAAAAGTAAGATGGCTTTTACAATGTGTTAAAGCAGACTCTCATTTGCTTTTTAACCGTAGAGATATTGGGCCTTTTTGGTTTTTTATCAAGAGGAATTACCTCAATAAGATTTTTAAGTAGTCTATAGGGTAAAAGGTGTAAGCGAAGTCTTTTTTATCTAGATATGTTTTAATGTATAATCAAAAGGTAATAATTTTAGGAACCACCCACCATAACACTTTGGGTATAATTCGGGCTCTTGGTGAAAGCTCGTTCCACTTAAATAGTACATTGGTGCTTTATGGAGAAAAAGAGAGTTACCTTACGCAGTCCATATATGTGAGTCGTACATTTTTAGTGGATCATGCCGATGGAATTACCGAGGCATTGCTTGGAATGGCAACTGAAGAAAAACAGATTATCATTGCCGTGACTGACGAAGCGTCGCATCAACTCGATGTCAACGCCGAAAAGCTTTTACCACATTTTTACTTTTTTAAGACCAACCAACAAGGGCAACTAACCAGATTCATGGACAAAGAGGAACAGGATACCATAGCTGAACAAGTCGGTTTGTCCATTCCCGCCAATTATACTCCCGATACTGTTTCTTATCCTTGTTTGCTGAAACCACTGGCCAGTATTGCTGGTGGGAAACGTGTTATTATCTGCAATAACAAAGAAGAGTATCATCAAGCCATCACAGAATTTCCTAATACAAGGTTCCAAATTCAGCAATATTTGCAAAAAGAAGAGGAGATTGTTCTGGTCGGTATGGCTGTGGGGGACGAGGTGCACATTCCTGCGTATGTGCTCAAGCATCGTGAGCTGTGGGGAGGGACTACCTATTCTACAGTCCACCCCATCAGTGAGATTGACGATCAATTGATCAATCAATCCAAAGATTTGATAAAGGCAATGGGCTATGAGGGCTTGTTCGGAATAGAGTTTCTTCTTTGCGAAGGTAAATACTATTTCATAGAAGTCAATCTGCGTACAGATGCCACTTGCTATGCCGTGGCAGTGGCTGGCGTCAACCTGCCGCTTGCATACGTGTTGGCGGTTCAGGGTGAGCCTATTGACAAGATAGTAAATGAGCCTATCCGAACCATTGATGCTATGGTTGAATTCCGTGACATCGAGTTTGTATTGAATAGGAAATTGTCACCAATCAAGTGGCTTAATCAAAGAAACCACTGCGACTGTTTATACTATAAGAGCAAGGTTGACGCAAAGCCCTATAAGATCAATAAAATGAGGTTGAAACGAAGATTGAAGACCACATTCATTAACAAAATCCAGATAGTATTAAGACTGAAAAAATGAGGCATTTTTTTATCATCACTGTAGATACCGAGGGCGACAATCTTTGGACATACCAGGAGGGTGACAAGGTGAAGACGGAAAACACGTTTTCCATACCGCGCTTCCAAGAGTTGTGTGAACAATACGGCTTCAAACCTGTATATCTGACCAATTATGAGATGATATGCGATGACCGTTTTGTAGAGTATATCAAGCCCAAGGCCGAAAAAGGGCTGTGTGAGGTGGGCATCCATGTGCATGCCTGGAACAATCCACCTTATTATGAATTGGATGGAAAATACAACGGTAATCCTTACCTTATAGAATATCCATACGAGGTGATGAGGGAAAAGTTTGCGACAACATACAATCTTATCAAGGAGCGTATTGGAAGGGCACCCGTATCGCACCGTGCTGGACGATGGACAATGAATGAGGATTACTTTAAGCTTCTGAAAGAGTTTGGCGTTGTTATAGATTGCTCTTACACACCCTTTGTGTCGTGGAAGAATAGTTCAGGAAGGACTGTTGACGGCGGATGCGACTACTCGTGTATTAATCCAAACACACATTGGATTCAAGATGTATTGGAAGTCCCAATGAGTATCCGGAAACTACATTTCATTGGTGAAGGAGGAATAAAAAGCAAGATTAAAACGGTACTGAAAAGCGGAACGGTTTGGTTGCGACCTGCCATATCAACATTAAAGGAGATGAAGCTGTTGAGCCAAAAGATAACACAGGAAAAATGTTCCGATCATCTTGAGTTCATGATTCATTCTTCAGAGTTGATGGTTGGCGGTAGCCCTTATTTTAAGGATGAGGATGCAACAGAAAGGCTGTTTTCGAACATGAAACAATTGTTTGACTACATTGAGAAGTTGGGGTATCAAGGTGCAACTTTGGAAGAGTATTTCACGGAAAAGCGTCATGCATAGTAAAAACAGGGTTTTATTTTTTATCGCTTCACTTGCTGGAGGTGGTGCCGAGCGTGTTTTGGCAACTTTGGCCAATGCGTTTGCGAGCCAAGGCAAACAAGTTTTCATTGCGACGTATAGTCCCAAGGACTCCGCTTATGATTTATTACCAGATATTCAACGACTGATTGTTTTGGATGAAAAAACACCCAAAACAACACGTTCGATATTGAGCAAAATCCATTGGCGCTGGTGGAAGTTCAGAAAAATACGGACCATCACAAAAACAGTATCACCTGATGTGGTTGTTTCATTCGTTACTCCCACAAATAATGATGTATTGTTTTCTCTTCTTGGGCTAAGCATTCCTATTGTGGTGTGTGAGCATACCAACGTGTTACGTTCCTACAGCAAAACAACTTCTTTTTATAGGAAGTTGATGTACCCCTTTGCATCGGCAATTACAGTCTTGACACGGCATGACTACAATTTGTGGAAACACAAATACCGTAACGTGGTATATATGCCTAATCCAATTGAGTTGAACCAGTTAGAAAACCATTCCAACATGGAACGAAATAAAGTAGTTCTAGCGGCTGGAACCATAATATCTTGGAAAATTAAAGGATTTGACAATTTGTTGCGCTGTTGGGGTAAGCTTTGTCATCGTTTTCCAGATTGGACTCTTTGTATTGCGGGAAAAGAAGACGATAATTCGATGCATCTTCTTCATAATATTATTAAAGATTGTGATTGTGAAAACGTAGTTTTTCTCGGTTTCAGAAGAGATGTTAGAGAAATAATGCGTTCGTCTGCTATTTTTTGTTTGTCATCGCGGGTTGAAGGTCTTCCAATGGTTTTGATAGAAGCCATGGAGGCTGGTTGTTGTTGTGTGGCGTTTGATTGCAAAACGGGGCCAAGAGAGATAATCAAAGAAAACTGTGGCGTTCTGGTTGAGGATCAAAATATTAAAGACTTGGAGGATAAGCTTTCAATGGTGATGTCAAATGATCAGTTGCGAAATCGCTATTCTATAAATGCTCCCAAATCCATACACGGTTATTCGATAGATAACATATTAAGCCGTTGGCAAATTTTGTTTTCAAAAATCTGAAAAAAATGAATAGGATCAAAATCAACCAGAATCTTATTTATTTGTATTATATTCTATTACTTATCATCTTTCTTTCTTGGAGTAATTTTGATACAGTTCCAGGGCCGTTTTTTAGATTGGCTTATTTTGGGGCAACACTTGTCCCTGTTATTGTTTGGAGAAGAAGTTGGTTAGTTGCCGTAATTGTATTATTTTTTACTTTAGCAAAAAATGGTTATTCGTCTTCATATCTACCTGCTGAGAATTATACATATATTACGGCTATAATTTTCACATTGTTTTTTTCTTATTCAAAAGACAGAATCAAAATACCTCTATGTATACTGATCATTTTAATAGTTCCTTTTTTTATCAATCTAATTTATCATCACAATATCGAACAAATTACATATACGGCTTTTGTTGTATTTTTATTATTGTTGAGCATTAATAATAATGACGAAAAGCAATTATCTATTATTTCTTTATTTTTTATTCTAGCATGTTTGATTCTATCTATTAGTTATCTATTATATGGTAAGTATTTTTCTATGATTTATGTTGGTTTTGAAGAAGAAAGGATAGGATTCTCTGATATTAACTATGTTGCTAGTATTATAGGATTTAGTATAATCCTTATTCTGATTAAATTGTTATATGAGTCTTACAATAATGTCTTTTTAAAATCCTTTTATATCATTATTGTCTTTGTTGAATTATATACGCTTTTTACAAATGCTTCACGCGGTTCCTTATTAGCAATTGGGGCAGGTGTATTGGTGTTACTTCTTTTTTCTAAAACATCTATCAAATTAAAAATATTGATTTCAGTTGCTATTATTGGCTTTTTGGTGTTTCTGTATACTAATAGCTACATGGATCTTTTGTTTTATCGAATAGGGAATGACAATACTACTGGAGGAACCGGTAGAGTTTTAATATGGGAAAAGAAATGGGCTGCATTTAGTACTTCTGAATCGATATTGAAGCTTCTTTTTGGATTTGGTTATGTTGGAGGAAGACAATTAAGTGGAGTAACCGTGGCTTTTCATAATGATTTTTTGGCATTTTTAGTTGAGTATGGTGTTTTAGGGTTATTTATTATTATTTCTTTTATTGTAACTCCTCTGATTAAATCAAATAAAAACAACAGACCTCTTGTATTAGCAAGTTTGGTATATTTGATAGCAGTAGAATTCACATTGGAACCAATTGCTGCTGGAAGATTCCCTTTTTATGTTATATGGTTATACTCGTATATGGCATCTAATTTAGATTTTCGGCATAAATAGTCTTTTATTTATATGATTCATGAAAAAAAAGGTATTATTTATTCTTCCCTCTTTTGATATTGGTGGAACTACAGCAAGTACTCGAAATCTCATTTCTGTCCTCGATAAGCAAAAATATGAAATGATGGTATGGGCACTCAACGATTTTGGGATATTACGCAAAACGTATGATGATATAACATTATTGAAAACGTGTTTTACGGCTCAGGTTTTGGCATTAGAGGAATGGCGTATGGAAAAAGGATTTGCTCGTCGCATTATCGCTGCCTTAATACGTTTTACCGCCAATCATTTCTCTAGAGCCCGGTCATTACTAATCCAATATGCAATAAACAAAAGTATTGGAAATCAATATTTTGATACAGTAGTTGCATGTCAAGAGGGTTTCACTACAGAATTTACATCACACATTTCATGTAATAACCTTGTGGCGTGGGTGCGTTGTGACTATCAACGCTATTTTAAAGCTCACAAAAAACGAGAAGATTCATTTTATGAAAAATTTAATCACATTGTGTGTGTCTCTGAACAAACTTGTATTGGTTTTATTAAAATATATCCTAAACTGAATAATCGTACTATTTGCATTTATAATCCGCAAGATAGTGCTTTTATTCTTTCACAAGCTGATATAGATGACCATGATATTCGTTTCAAAAATGATAGAGCAACAATAGTTTCTGTTGGTCGCTTCAGTTACGTTAAACGATTTGTGGAAATACCATCTATTACTCGCAAATTGTTAGATGACGGTTTGGATTTTACTTGGTATATAATCGGTAATGGCGAACAAGAGTCGGCAATAACTACTGCAATAAAAAAACAAAAAGTTGGTGATCGAGTATTATTGCTCGGAGCTAAGAGTAACCCTCTTTATTATATAAAAAGAGCAAATCTCTATGTATGTTTGTCTTCATCTGAAGCTTGCCCGAGAGTAATAAATGAAGCCAAGATATTGGGTACTCCTGTAATTTCTACTAACTTTCCTACAGTGTATGAATATTTAGAAGATGGTGTAAATGGCCGTATCGTTCAGTTAGAAGCCATGTCTCAAGCCATTAAAGAATTGTTAACCGATGAGCAACAATATTCCAATATAAAACGTGAAATAAACAAATTCAAATTTGATAATAACGCATTAATAAAGCAATTAGAAATAATACTCTAGACATCTCCCTCTTTGTTATGAACATTTCTGCACTTCTCACTTGCCATAACTGATGCGCAAAAACAATGGCATGCCTGCAAAGTCTTGGGCTAGCTATAGAACTATTTAATAATAACAAAGAAGACAATATCGATATCGAATTTTTTTTATTGATGATGATTGTACAGATGGTACTGCAGCAGCGGTCCACGAAGTATTCCCCGACCCTAATACATTCCACATTTTGCAAGGCAACAGAAATCATTTTGGGCGGGTGAAATGCGTTTTTGCTGGAATGAGGCTATGAAACAACATAATGAGTGGCATTATTACCTACTATTGAATGATGACACTTTACCTTGTTAAAATCAAAAGTGTTTCTCGAGTTACTTCGCGTTGAGCAATATGCCTTGAAGCATTATGGAGAAGAAGGAATCGTGTGTGGTATAACTTGTGCGGCATATAAGCCAAAAAACTGACTTACCGTGGTGATATGTGGATTAATTAATTTTTGGCCACGAGAGAAACGTCACACACTCATATGTCATGCCGCCAACTATCCCATTAAAGGGTTGCTCATACTGTTGAAAGCTACCGAATTATCAAAAGCTAATACCCGGAAGTAAAACTCATCATCCCCGGAACACCTCTAAAGGATAAAATGTCATTCAAAGAACGACAGAAACAAAATGGATACGATAAGTTTATTAGAAATCAAATAAAACAGCTTGGCCTCGGTGAGATCGCGCAATATACAAGATGTCTGACGGTCTCAGAAAAGGCTAAAATGATGTCGAAAAGTCACGTCTTTGTGATGAGTTCCGACTTTGAAAACCACTCCAGTACGCCTAAAGAGACGATGACGGTGGGGGTGTCTTGTGTGTCGTCTTATGGTCAGTGGTGTGCCCGAATATGCCAAACATGAAGAGAATTGACTGCTTTTCCGATACGAAGATTACGAGGTTATGGCGCAGGAGATTATTCAGCTTTTTGAATCAGATGAATTGTGCCAGCATTTGTCTAAGAATGCAGCCATGAAGATTCAGGAATTATACTTTTATGAAAATATATCAGACAATCATTAAGAACGGCAAATAAGTCATATAATCTATGCAGATTCTTTATCTTTCCGTATTGACGTCAAAGAAGGTGCTTAAATATGCTGCAGAACGCGAACCTCGTTTTGCTGGCTATGCCTCACAGAAATTCCATCGGTTACTGACTCATGGATTGGTGATGAAAGGAGCTAAAGTGAAAGCCCTTTCGACTTTCTACCAACCTTCGGTGGGTTTTGGGTGGCATCACCATTCCGACAACGAAGACGGTGTTAATTTTCGGTATATCCCTTCTCCCAACATCGGACCGTTGAGGCATACATGGCTTACTGTTTATTGTTTCTTCATGGTATTATGTTTTGGATTGTTTGGTCGCAAACACAAAGTATTGGTATGCGATGTGCTCAACATTAGTGCATGTATAGGTGCTGTGGCGGCCGCAAGGCTCCTTGGTTTACGACGCGTAGGCATTATGACAGATATGCCAGGACTAATGGTGAGCCGTAGTGCTTCGTCACAATCCCATAAGGAATCGGGCAAACCTTCGTTTACCACGAGGATGAATAAAAGTATACTTTCAAAGTTTACCCATTATGTGTTTCTCACAGAACAAATGAATGCAGCAGTCAACACCCACCATTGTCCTTACATTATAATGGAAGGTTTAGTGGATGGTGAAACAGCTGAGAAAACAACAAATCAGGAAACGCCCTCAAAAAGAATAGTTCTCTATGCTGGAGGCCTCCATGAGCGCTATGGGTTGAAGATGTTAACCGAAGCTTTCATGCAAACAAATATTCCAGATGCCGAGTTATGGCTTTATGGTAATGGACCTTTCGCTGATGAGTTGCCAGAATACGAGCACAAAGATCCCCGTATACATTATTGGGGTATTCAGCCCAACGAGGTCATCGTTGAGGCTGAGCGTAAGGCAACTTTGTTGGTTAATCCCCGACCCACCCATGAAGAGTTTACGCAATATAGTTTTCCTTCAAAAAACATGGAATACATGGTTTCGGGGACACCTTTGCTTACAACGAAGTTACCTGGAATGCCCCAAGAGTATTATCCTTATGTTTATCTCTTTGATGAGGAAACAACAGAAGGCTACGCCAAAATATTAAACGAAGTGTTGTCATTATCTCCAAATGATTTGGCGGCACGTGGTCATGAAGCGCAACGATGGGTGTTGAAACACAAAAGCAATATTGTGCAAGCAGAACGGCTAATGACCTTTATTGACGGAAATTGACACGCCATAGTCCTAAAAACGACAATACTAATGAATAATGAGAATCCTTCATCTTTGTTTATCGGCCTTTTTTATTGACAACTATTCGTATCAAGAGAATATGTTGGCAAAATACCATGTGAAACAGGGGCATACGGTAACAGTCATTGCATCTTTGTTTACATTTGACAAAGAAGGCAAAGGAAAATGGCTTCAAGAAGCCACAAGTTATCAAGATAAGAATGGTTTTAAAGTTATTCGATTGGCATATAAAAAGCCTGTACGTTGGAATAAACTGTTTCGTCATTATGTTGGACTTCGAGAAAACCTCGAAAATGTCAATCCTGATGTAATATTCGTCCATAATGCAAGTTTTGGAGACACACCCATAATCAAGCGCTATCTAAAAAAGCATCCTGATGTAAAATTATTTGCAGATAGTCATACTGATTACATAAACAGCGCTAAAAACTGGTTGTCAAAGCATATTTTACATCCAATTATTTGGCGGCATTATTCAAAGGTCATAGAACCTTATATGGTGAAATGCTATGGTGTGACACCGTTGCGTTGTCGTTTCCTCAAAGAAGTCTATCATGTAAATCCCAACATTGTAGAGTATCTTCCACTAGGTGTTGATGACGATTTGATTCCTACTAACCGTGAAGAAACACGTCGAAAAGTACGCCAAGAACTCAATCTGTATGATGATGATTTCCTTATTTTGACAGGTGGGAAAATTGACCGTCTGAAAAACACGCATGTTTTGATAGATGCTTTAAGCCAATTAAATAATCCAAAATTGCATTTGGTGATATGTGGCGTTCTGACTCCTCAAATGGAGTATTTGAAAGAAAGCATTTTAAACAATGTAAACATTCATTATTTGGGTTGGTGTGATGCTGAGCGAGTGATGAATTGTATGGTAGCGTCTGATTTAGCTTGTTTTCCCGGAACACATTCTACGTTGTGGGAACAATCGGTCGGAGTTGGGTTGCCATCGATTTTCAAACGATGGCCAGAAATGGAGCATGTCAATGTTAATGGTAATTGTTGTTTTGTAGAAGGAGATACTGCTCATGAATTGTCAAATGTAATTGCAAAGATGTTAGACCATGAAAACTATGCACGTACGAAAGCATTAGCCAAAGAATCGGCAAAACGTTTTCTGTATTCAGAGATTGCAAAAAAAGCAATAGATATAAAATGAGCAAACTTCATTTCATCACAGGTTTCATCAAAAACCTATTTAACCCCCACATTTCCAATTTGGCTTTTGTTTCGTCAAACAACTTGATTGACGCAAATGCCACCATCTATCGAGGTGTGAAGATAAAGGGTAGCAAAGTGGGAGCCTATACTTATATTAGTGCTAACACAGATGTCGAAAATGCTGAAATAGGAAAATTTTGTTCTATTTCAGACCATTGTCGTATAGGAATGGGGGGACATAATACAAATCAGATTTCAACATCTCCTATCTTCACAGAAGCGAATAATGGCACAAAGTTTCAATGGACTTCGAAAGATGTCAATTCCGCTCCTTTGAAAAAAGCTGTTATTGGCAACGATGTGTTGATTGGCTCACATGCCTTGATCTTGGGAGGAGTTTCTATTGGAGATGGCGCTGTAGTAGCCGCGGGAGCCGTAGTGGCTAAGGATGTACCGCCTTATGCTATAGTAGGTGGTGTTCCTGCCAAAGTTATCAAATACCGTTTTTCTCAAGAATTCATCAATAAGTTGATGGAATTGCAGTGGTGGAATTGGCAAGAAAAAATCTTAAAAACAAATATTGAATTGTTCCAAAACGATAATTTGAAACTTGAGGATTTGGAGAAGGTTAAATTTTAGTTTTATTTCACAAAGAAAGTTTTTAACATGTACCAACACTTTTTCAAACGTCTTTTCGACATCATCGGCAGTTTGATCATTCTGCCTTTTGTGTTGCTTGAAATCATTATTCTTGCACCCATTATCTGGCTTACTGATAAAGGCCCCGTATTCTATAACGCCAACCGTGCTGGGAAGAACTACAAGCCTTTCAAGATGTTTAAGCTGCGCTCAATGTATGTGAATTCACCAGACTTGAAGAACGCTGACGGTTCAACCTATAACAGTGATGACGACCCGCGCGTGACCCCCATCGGGCGTATCATGCGCAAAACTTCGCTCGATGAGTTTCCTCAGTTCCTGAATATCTTGCTGGGTGACATGAGCTTTGTAGGACCCAGGCCAAAACTTTATAAAGAAGGGCGTCTTGATCATGAAAAAGATGAGAATATCATCAAGAGTTTTAAGGTGAAACCAGGCGTGACGGGCTACGCCCAAGCTTATTTCCGTAATAGCATCACCCAAGACGAGAAATTCAAGTGGGACGCCTATTATGCAGATAACCTAACGATGTGGATGGACATTAAGATTTTGTTCCAAACGGTTTGGTCGGTTGTTGCCCGTAAGAATATTAATACGGAACAGAGTTATAGTAAATTATAGTAAAAGTTGAGTGTTTAGTGTTGAAAGTTTAGAGTTGTTGAAAGTTTAGAGTGCCGCCTGCGGCGGAGTTCAAAGTAACTTCAAGCTTTAATGAAAAAGTTAATGATCATAGGAGCTTCCGTACTCCAACTTCCTGCTATTTTGAAAGCTAAGGAAATGGGCTTGCATGTGGCTGTGGTAGATTACAACCCTCAGGCCATAGGGATACCCTATGCCGATAAGTATTACAATGCATCGACGATGGACGAGGACGCCGTGCTCGCGGCGGCCAAGGAGTATCAACCTGACGGTATCATGACTCTGGCTACGGATATGCCCATGCGTGGCGTTTCGAAGGCTTCCGACAAACTGCATCTGCATAGTATCAATTACGAGACGGCAGTAAAGGCTACCGACAAATACGACATGATTAAGGCTTTCAAGGCAAACGATGTGCCGTCGCCGTGGTTCTTTGTGGCGGATACATTGGAAGAGCTCAAGATTCATGAGCCTGACGTTACCTTTCCTTGCATCATCAAGCCTACCGACAACGCAGGGAGCCATGGCGTTGCCAAAGTGCATAGTTTTCAAGAATTGCTAGATAACTATGAATACGCCCATTCGTGCAGCCGTCATGGCAAGGTTATCGTTGAGGAATATCTTGACGGTCCTGAAGTGTCGGTCGAAGTGATGGTGTTGGATGGTAGGGTAAACATTCTTCAGATTACAGACAAGATAACCACAGAGGCTCCGCACTTTGTTGAGTTGGGTCACACACAACCTTCTCGGTTGCCTATGGCGACACAGGAGGCCATTCGTAACGTAACGGTTGCGGCTTGCCATGCTATAGGCATTGACAAAGGTCCAGCCCATGTGGAAATGAAAGTCACCCAACGAGGTCCAGTGATGATAGAACTAGGTGCCCGCATGGGTGGTGACAACATTACCACGCACTTGGTACCCCTTAGCACAGGCATCGATATGGTAGGTAGCACCATTAAGGTGGCCCTGGGCGAAAAACCTGACATTGAGCCCACCCTGCATTGTGGCTCGGCCATCCGCTATTTCCAAGTGCCATTTGGTACAATCAGGTCTATTGAGGGTGTTGAGGAAGCCATGAAGGCACCCGGGGTGAAGCAGATCACCTTCACCAAGGGTGTAGGCGAGGAATCAACTCCTATCCATTGTAGCAACGACCGCATCGGTTTTGTGATTGCCCAAGGTGCGACAGCTGAAGAGGCGGTTAAGGCCTGCGAGGAAGCTATGAAAAGAGTTGTCATCGAAATAGAATAAACCTACGATATATGTCAAAAGTATCCATCATTGGTGCCGGTGAGGTTGGTGCATCTTGTGCCACTTGTCTTGCCGAGCGGGATTTTGTTAACGAAATAGTGATTGTTGATGTAAAGCAGGGGTTGGCCGAAGGCAAAGCCCTAGATTTGCGTCAATCCGCCGCTTTGAAACGTTTCGACACTATTGTCAAAGGCTTTACGTCAGACTATTCAGCCACCGCCAATAGCGATGTGGTTGTGATTACCAGTGGCATCGCTCGTAAGCCTGGCATGGAAAGGAGCGATTTGGTGGCTACCAATGCTGCTATTGTTCAAGAGGTGAGTCGTCAGGTGGCGCATTTCTCGCCTGAAGCCACTATTATTGTGGTGAGCAATCCCCTTGATGTGCTATGTTATTGTGCTTTGAAAAGTAGTGGCTTCCAACATAATAGGGTGCTGGGTATGAGTGGACTTTTGGATGTGGCACGTTACAAATCGTTCATAGCCGAACAATTGAATGTTTCAACCAAAGATATTCAAGCGTTAATCCTTGGAGGTCATGGCAAAACGATGGTACCGATGCCACGGTATACAACCATTGGAGGTATTCCTATTCGCAATTTGTTGAGCGAAGACAAAGTGCAAGAGGCCATTCATCGCACAAAGTTGGGAGGTGAGGAAATCATCAATCATCTGGGACGTAGCGGTTGGTATGCCGCGGGTGCCGCTGTCTGTGAAATGGTGGAATCCATCATCTGTGACCAACAGCGTGTGTTTCCTGTTTGTGCCTATCTCAATGGTGAATATGGGTATGACGATATTTATTTAGGAGTACCTGTGATTTTAGGCCTCAATGGTGTCGAACGCATCATCGAACTGGATCTTGACCCTGACGACAGGATTAGATTTGATGTGTCTCAAAAAGAGGTTAGGGAGACTTTGGAATTGATGAAATCCATACTGAAATGAATACGACTAGAAGTACCTATTGGGATACTGTCAAAGCCATCTTGATATTTTTGGTCGTACTTGGACATACAGGAACGGCATTGGGTGACAGGGTATTAAGTGTTATCTATGCTTTCCATATGCCTTTGTTTGTTTTTGTTTCAGGTTACTTCTCCAAAAAGAAAAGTTTGTTAGAATATTGGGGGGGGGTAAAACGATTGATAATCATATACTTAGTATTTGATATATTGTACATTGGATTGGATGTTGTATTAGGTGAATCGATAAGTGTCAATAGAATTCTTACACCTTCTTTTGCATTATGGTATATCCTTTCATTGATTTATTGGAGAAGCTTGTTGCAGATTCTTCCCCAACGGGTTTTAGATAATAGATGGTTGGTGATGGCTTTTTCAGTATTGCTGGCGTTAATTGCTGGTTTCATTCCTTTAGGAACGCAGATGTCGTTTCAAAGAGCATTCACCTTGTTGCCATTTTTTGTGTTTGGATATTATGCCAAAGGAAGCAATGTGGTGGAATGGTTGAGAGGGCAAAACAAGCTTTTAATGGTCGTTGTGTTTGTTGGATTATGTGTAGTTTGTTATTTATGGTTGCCTGTGTTTTATGCCAATGCGTCTTATTCGACGGGAATTGTTGACTTAATAATGCGTTTGCTTCAAGTTGTCGTTGCTATAATTATGTGTGCTGCATTATTGGGTATTATTCCGGAAAAGTTGGGCTGGTTTACTGAGGTTGGCAAGTGGACCTTGCTAATTTATTTGTTACATCCTCCTATTGTGAAATTGGCCAAAATGGGGTGCTCAAAAGTGGGTATTCCCATGACACCGAATATACCTATCGCTTTTATAATAGCTGTGCTAACAATACTTCTAATCTACAGCGTAAGAAAGTTTAAACTCTTCAAGTATATTTCATAAACCATGAAAAAGATAATGATGATTGGAGCTGGTATTGGACAATACTATCTCGCTCGTAAAATAAAAGAAAAAGGTTATTATTTGGTTACAGTAACATTACCTGGCAATCAACCCGTCATCGAAATTGCTGACAAGGTTTGCTACAACGATGTTTTTGACAAAGAAGGCGTGTTGAGAATTGCGCAGGAAGAACAGATCGATGCGGTAATCTCAGACCAAAACGACACCATGATGCCAACGGTTGCTTATGTGGTGGAGCATATGGGCTTGCCTGGCAATAACACCCATCAAATCAATTCTTATTGTAATAAGAATACGTTCAGGGACAATTGCGACAAACTGGGTATACCTGTACCGCGTCATTGTTCCATGTGTACCGTGGCACTGCCTGAGAAATTGGCTGATGTGCCCTTTCCCTGGGTGGTAAAACCCGCCGACTCTCAAAGTAGCATAGGAGTAGCAAAGGTAAACAACAAGGAAGAATATCAGGCGGCTTTGTCTAAAGCTATAGAGCTTTCCAAAAACAAGTCTGCCATTGTCGAGGAATTTTTCAAAGGGCAGGAATTGGTTGCAGAGGGTTTTATATACAAGGGTAAGTATTACTTGTTAGGCTTTGCCGATAGAAAATATTTTGCCTTGAACAATATGTTCATTCCCTCACAAACGGTGTTTCCGTCACTGGTTTCCCAATCCATTTTAGACAAAATTGAACAATGTGAATCGAAAATGGCAGCATATATCAATCCAAGTTTTGCCATTGTGCATTCAGAATATCTTTATAATGCTGAAACTGGTGAAATACGTGTCGTTGAAAGTGCCTTGCGAGGTGGTGGTGTTTACATCTCATCGCATTTGGTGCCGCTATATAGTGGTATCGATATCAATGACACTTTAGTTGATTGTATCCTAGGCAATGAAGTGGATATGGAAAAAGTAATGATCAAACGTAACAATAAAGCGGCTGGTTATGTGTGTTTCTATTTGCCAGGAGGTACTGTATGTAAAGCCGACGGGTTTGATGAAGTCCGCCAATTGGATTTTGTGAAGATGATGTGTGTGAATGATATTAAAGTTGGGATGGAAACGCCACCGCTTACCCATAAAGGTCAACGTTTAGGCCCCATTCTTGTAACGGGCAAAGACAGAGATGACATTGAAAAAAACATCCAAATAATGCAAAATACATTGCAGATTTTGGTAGAAGGAAAAGATGGGGATAGACATTGTATCAATTGGAATTAACTATCACAGAAACAGCCAATGAAACTTTTATATCTTCCAGCATATTTCTCCCCAGAGACTGCCGCTAGTGGTTACTTGGGAGAAAACAGGAACCAAGCCTTCGCCGATGCTGGTTTTGAAACAATAACATATACACCGACACCTTGTAGGGGCATTAGTAAAGAAGAGCGGGCGAAATATTGCTCAAAGCAATATCGGATAGAAAAAATGTACGATGGTAAAATGACCGTGCATAGGTTTCCTCTTTATGCCGAGGGCAAGAACCCCATTCTTCGAGCTTTGCGTTATACTTTGTGTTGGATTAAACAGTTCAACCGAGGCTTAGCCGCCAAAGATATCGACTGCATCTATTTGGCTTCAACGCCGCCTATTCAGGGTGTGCTCGGCGGTATGCTGAGAAAGTTG
>JAEEGL016784881.1_pt1 | contig 29249 bp, 25 predicted proteins | sample 9134231 | NCBI WGS metagenome assembly JAEEGL01 (sample SAMN16246548, study PRJNA631951) | gut metagenome | biome: gut microbiome; feature: rumen; material: fiber-attached | host: Bos | place: Iran: Karaj | collected 2018-10 | reverse complement strand
TGTCTGTTGTACTCCCTGTGTATTATCATAACTATTTAAGAAATCTGTGAAGTTATTATTTTGCGCTGGCGCTGGTGTCTGTTGTACTCCTTGTGTATTATCATAACTATTTAAAAAATTTGTAAAGTTATTGTCTTGTGCTGGCGCTGATGTCTGTTGTACTCCCTGTGTATTATCATAACTATTTAAGAAATCTGTGAAGTTATTATTTTGCGCTGGCGCTTCTGGTTGTTGTTCACCTTGTGTATTATAACTATTTAAAAAATTCATAAAATCATTATTTTGTGTTCCTTGATTCATATTATTCATCATATTATTATTCATCATCTTTATCTCACTATCCAATTCTCTTACAGTCATTCTTTTTTCTTTTATTTGTTTTAACAATTCAATTTGTTTTTCTTGATTTTTTACAGAAAGTAAACTTCTTGCATGTCTTTCTGATATCTCATTTTTTAATAAAGCTTCTTGTACTTCTAGCGGAAGAGTCAAGAGTCGCAACTTATTTGCTATTGAAGATTGGCTAACACCTAACTCTTTTGCTAACTCTTCTTGTGTCATATTATTTGCTTTCAATATTCTTTCTTGAGTTCGCGCTTCTTCTATAGCAGAAACATCCTTACGATGTGCATTTTCAACATATGCTATTATTGAGCTTTCTTTGTCATCCATCACGCGAACCATTGCCGGAATTTTTGTTAGACCCGCAATTGCTGATGCTTTATATCTTCTTTCTCCTGCAACTATTTCAAATTTGTTAGAAGAAACAGGACGTACCAAAATAGGTTCAATAACACCATGCTGTTTAATTGAATCAGCTAATTCATTAAGTGCTTTTTCGTCAAAATTTTGACGTGGCTGAAAACGATTAGGTATGATATCATCTAATTTAATATACATAATTTCATTTTCCATACATTCCTCTTTCTATTCTAAAAATATTATATCATACATTTTAGCAAAAAAAAAACATTTTTTCAATGTTTTTATTTAATTTTACGATATATTTCTTTTTTTATTTTAAATCTTATTGAATCAAGTAATATTATTAAATTCATTTACTTTGTTCTACAATTGCAAAAAATATACTTATTATTTTTTAATTAGACTAGAAATATTTTATTAATTTTCTTTTATCTTTTTGCAATTTCTATGATTGTTCTATTACTATTTTCAATCGGCAACAAAAATTTCTCTATTTTTATTATTTTTATTTTTTTATTGTTCATTATTTCTTCTATTTCTTCATCACAATTTGCTTTCATAGGTAAAAACTTTCCTTCTTTTTTTAATAAAGGAATTGAATAGTCTAATAAATTCTTTAGTCTACTCACTGCCCGAGATGTTACTATGTCATATTTATTCTTTGCAATTTTTGCATAATCTTCTGCTCGAATATGTATAGCTTCAATATCACACAATTGTAATTCTTTAATAACAGTATTTAAAAAATTAATTCTTTTTTGAAGAGCGTCAACGAGAGTAATAGATAGAGTAGGGAAAACTATTTTTAACACTATTCCAGGAAATCCTGCACCTGTTCCAATATCACAAAGAGATATTTTTTTATTTAAATCTACAACCTTGTATAAAGTAAGAGAATCATAAAAATGTTTTAAATATACTTCTTTTTCATCAGTTATTCTAGTTAAATTTATCTTTTTATTCCATTCAACTAATAAATGATAATATTTATCTAATTGATCTAATTGAAAAGATGTAAGTGTAATACCTATTTTTTCTAATTCTTCTATAAAATTATCTTTATCCATTTTTCTTTTCCTTTTTTAAATATATAGCCAGCATTGTTATATCACTTGGATTAACACCACTTATACGTGATGCTTGACCTAATGATATAGGTAAAACTTTTTTTAATTTTTCTTTTGCTTCATTTGCAATATTTATTACTTTATCATAATCAATATTTTCTGGTATTTTTATTTCTTCAAGTTGTTTCATTTTTTCTATTTCTTTTTTTTCTTTTTCAATATATCCTGCATATTTTATATCTATTTCTACTTGTTCAATAACATCCTTTGTATATTTTTCTTTTATTTTTCCTATTTCATTTAACTTGCTAATCGTTATTTCTGGTCTTTTTAATAAATCATAAAGAGTAATACCATCATTTATAGTACTTGTTCCAATACATTTTAATAATTCATTTTCACTTGTTACTATCTTATTGGTTTTTAAATAATCTTTTAATTCTTGAATATTTTTTATTTTGTCTTGATATTTTTTGTATCTCGATTCACTAATCAATCCTAACCCATAACCATATTTTTTTAATCTTATATCTGCGTTGTCATGACGTAATAACAAGCGATATTCAGCACGTGATGTTAACATACGATACGGTTCTTTAGTACCTTTGGTTGTTAAATCATCAATTAATACACCAATATAAGCTTCATCTCTTCCTAAAATAAAAGGTTCTTTATTTTCTATTTTAAGAACTGCATTTATGCCGGCCATCAAACCTTGCGCAGCTGCTTCTTCGTAGCCACTTGTACCATTTATTTGACCAGCCGTAAATAAATTTTCAATTATTTTATTTTCCAAATTTTTCTTCATTTCCAAAGGATCAATAGCATCATATTCAATAGCATAAGCATATTTTAATATTTTAGCATGCTCTAATCCTTTAAGACTATGAACCATTTCTTCTTGAATTTCATGAGGCATACTTGTTGAAAAGCCTTGTAAATAAATATCATCATAAAGTCTACTTTCTGGTTCTAAAAATAATTGATGTCTTTCTTTATCTGCAAAACGTACAACTTTATCTTCAATTGATGGACAATATCTAGGTCCGATTCCTTGTACATATCCACCATACATACTTGATTTTTCTAAGTTATCTCTTATGATTTGATGAGTGAAATCATTCGTATACGTTAAATAACAAGGCTCTTGCTCATTAATCTTATAAATAGGTTCCATATCAAATGAAAAACTGCGAAGAACATTATCACCATCTTCTCTTTCTAAAACAGAATAATCAATAGAACTTTTATCTATTCTTTGTGGAGTACCAGTTTTAAGTCTTTGAATAGTTAAACCATGTTTTTTTAGATTATTAGAAAGATTTTTTGATTCTTTCTCACCGTGTGGTCCACCTGGATTTCTTTTATCACCAACTAATATATCGGCTCTTAAATAGGTCCCTGTCGTTAATATTACCGTTTTACTAGTAATTCTCTCCCCATTTTCTAAAATAACCCCTAAAACTTTATTGTTATCAACAATTAAATCTTCAACAAAGCTTTCCTTAATTGTTAAATTTTCTTGCTTATTTAATGTTTCCAACATTTTTTGTGGATAAATTATTTTATCTGCTTGAGCTCTAAGTGCTTGAACAGCTGGGCCTTTTTTTATATTCAACATTTTTAGTTGAATAAGACTTTTATCGGTATTTATTCCCATTTCACCACCTAAGGCATCAATTTCTCTTACTAAAATTCCTTTAGCTGGTCCACCAATACTTGGATTACAAGGCATATCGGCAATATTTTTTATATTACTTGTTATTAAAAGGGTAGAATGTCCCATTCTTGATGTTGCAAGTGAAGCCTCACAACCAGCATGTCCACCGCCAACAACAATTACATCATAATTCATACTAATCATCCATTTCTGGGAAGATTATACAACATGTTATTATAAAAGTAAATAATGTAATTCACAACAATCCACAATTGTGTGGAAAACGTATCTTGTCAATGTGCAAAAAAAAATATCTCTTTGTGGATAACAATCTCATTTTAAATTATATAACAAACATAACAGTGGAAAACTTTGTGGATATCCTGTGAATAAATATTATTAGACATATTTGTCTTTTTTTTTTCAACAAAATCAGTTAAAATATACTTAACAAGTTACTTTAGAGGGAGGTGAGGTAGATGAACGTTGACCTTGTATGGTCAAAATTCTTAGAAAAAATTAAATTAGAAGTTAATTCAATTGTCTATAAAACTTGGTTTGAAGGTACTAAATTATATTCTTTACAAGATGGTATTGCTACAATAATCGTACCTATGGATATTCATCGAAGACATATTAACGATTATTATCGAAAACTTATTATTCAAAATCTTTATCTAATAACCAATGAAACATACGAATTAAGTTTTATTCTTAATGATGAAGTAGTAAATATTGAAAACTCTGTTGTTAATATTGAATTATCTACACCAGAGGTAAAAATAGAAAGTACTAATTATATTCATTCTTCTAATTTAATTAAATCTTATAATTTTGAAAACTTTGTTGTAGGTAATAGTAACAAGCTTGCTCATGCTACTGCTTTGGCCGTGGCAGAAACACCTGGACAAACTTATAATCCTTTATTTATTTATGGGAGTAGTGGACTTGGAAAAACTCATTTAATGCATGCTATTGGTAATTATATTGAGGAAAAATCAAATAAAAGGGTATTATACATATCATCTCAACAATTTATTGATGATTTTGTTAAACTAGGAAGAGATAAAAATAATTATGAATATGCGGAATATTTTAAAAACAAATATCGTTCTTTAGATGTACTTATTATTGACGATATACAATTTTTTTCCACAACTCCTAAAACTCAAGAAGAATTTTTCCATATATTTAACATCCTATATAATGATAAAAAACAAATAATAATATCAAGTGATAGATCACCAAATGATTTAAAATCTTTGGAGGAAAGACTTAAAACTCGATTTTGTTGGGGATTAACAGTTGATATTTACCCACCAGAATTAGAATTACGTAAGAATATATTAAGAAAAAAAATTCAATCATCTAATATTCTTCCTGAAATATCTGAGGAAGTAATCGATTATATCGCTGCTAATATGACAAGTGATGTTCGAAATCTAGAAGGAGCTATAAATAGATTAATGGCATATTCATTAATGATGGGATATAATGAAATAAACCTTCCTGTCGCAGTCGAGGCACTAAAAGATATAATTAATAAAGGAACTAGTGAAAAAGCAAATATTTTAAAAGTACAAAAAGCTGTTGCTGATCACTTTCAAATCTCTGTTGATGATTTAAAAAGTAAAAAAAGAAGTGCAAGTATTGCTTTTCCGCGACAAATTGCAATGTATTTATCAAGAATTATATTGAACGAATCATTTGAAAGAATTGGTTTAGAATTTGGTGGTAAAGATCACTCAACTGTTATGCATTCTTGTGATAAAATAAAAACAGAAGTTGAAACAAATAATGAAATAAAAAATACTATTGATAAAATAAAAGAAAATATAATTTAAAAATTTAAATGTTGATAAAAAGAAAGTTATAAATATTATTTCCACTAATAAAACACATCTTATTTATATATATAACTTCTTTTGTGGCTTTTTTCCACAAATTTCAACATCTATATTACAAATAATAAATAATAAAGAAAGAAGGATATATTATGAAAATTATTATAAAAAAAGAAACATTACTAGAAAGTTTAAATAAAGTAAGTAAAGCATTATCTACTAAAAACTTAGTACCAGCATTAGCAGGAATAAAGTTTGATTTAAATGATGAAGGTCTTACATTAACAGCATCAGACAACGATATAACAATACAAAATTTTATTCCTAATAATGAAGATATGGATATTAAAGAAAATGGAAGTATTATTATACAAGGTAAATATATTTTAGATATTGTTAGAAAAATACCTGATGAAAAAATAAATATTGAAGTATTAGAGGATACAAAGATAATTATTTCCACAGAAAACAGTGAATATAATTTAAATGGTATAAATAAAAGAGATTATCCTAATATTAATCTTGAAGAAAGTAGTGAACCTATAAAAATAAATGGTTTGGATTTAAAAAAGATGGTTAATCAAACTTCATTTGCAACAAGTACTGATGAAGCTCGTCCACAATTAACTGGTATAAATTTTAAAATAATTGGAGATGAATTAGAATGTAATGCAACAGATTCGTATCGTTTAGCGCGCAAAGTTTTAAAATTAAAAGAAATTAGTAAAGAAAATTATAATATTATTATTCCTAGTCGTAACTTAATGGAATTTATTAAGATTATAAGTGATGAAGAAATAGAATTACATATTTTTAATAATAAAATATTATTTAAGTCAGAAAATCTTTTATTTCAAAGTCGTTTAATTAATGGAAGTTATCCAAACACTGCTAATTTATTACCAAAAGAAAGTTATCTTGAAATAAAAGTAAATATTAATGATTTATATAATGTAATTGATCGTGTAAGTATTCTAACTAGTGACAAAGAAAAAAATATTGTTACTCTTGAAACTGAAAAAGATAAATTAATTATGAAATCAATTAGTGTAGAATTAGGACATGTTGAGGAAAAAATGCCTATAAAAAAAGAAAATGATAATAATATTAAAATATCATTTAGTGCTAAATTTATGATGGAGGCATTAAAAGTATTTGAAGGAGAAGAAGCTACTATTACATTTGTAGGTGAAGTAAATCCTATAATTATAAAAGATAATAAAGAAGATAATTTAATTCAATTAGTACTTCCAATAAGAACATATTAAAATAAAAAAATAATAATTAAAGAAAAATTATTATTTTTTTTTATTATTTAGCAAAAAAGTGATTTTTCTTTTTTTTACGACAAAATTTGATATAATTCGACAAATAATCTCATTATGATAAAGACCGTTCACTTTTAATGAAGTGAAAAAGAAAGGAGGGTTTATGGATTCATATGAGATTAATAAAAACACATGTGCAATAGTAAGTGTTGATGATGAAATAACTAAAATAATTGAGGAAGAAGATGATTACTTTGTTAATAAAAACAGCTATGAAGTTATGGAAGAAAGTTGTCAATATTATGGTAGTTCGTGTGATGGAAGAATAAAAGGAACTAAAATGATTCTTGGCAGTAATTATAAAGTTCCAATTATAGTTGAAGAAAGTAATGAAATAATTTTCTTTCCTACCGAATCCCCAAGTTCAAATAAATGTGTGTGGATATCTTTAAATAATTTAGATCGTTATGAAAAAAGCAACGGATTTACAAAAGTAATATTCAATAATGGTAAGGAAATTATTGTAAAAATGTCTCTTTCTTCATTTGAAATGCAAGTATTAAGAGCAAACAGGTTAGGTTCTATTATAAAAAAAAGAGCAGATAAGTAAGAAAAAAAACATTAGACGTTAATATTCTTTTATTTTTAGTTGTTTTATGATATAATGTTTAAGAGATGTGTAGGTATACGTGTTGAATAAAAAAACGTTTATTTTGCATATTTAGAGGTTTAAATTGAAAATAGATAGATTAAAACTAACAAATTTTAGAAATTATTTAGATTTAGAAATTGAATTAAATCATTCTATTAACATCTTCATAGGAAATAATGGTGAAGGTAAAACAAATATATTAGAAAGTATATATATATTAGCATTAACCAAAAGTAATCGTGAAGGAAATGAAAACGATTTAATAAAATTTAATGAAAATTTTACTAAAATTAATGGAATTATTAAAATTAGAGATGTAATTCAAAAAAGGGAAGTATACATAGAAAAAATGAAAAAACATCTTTTTGTTAATAATAAAGAAATTAGAAGAAATAGAGATTATATTAATGGTTTATCTGTTATTGAATTTACTCCACAAGATTTAGAGATTGTTAAAGGATCTCCAAATATAAGACGTAATATGTTAAATATTGATATCAGCCAATTACATAATAATTACATCACATATTTAAATGAGTACAATAAAGTTATTAAAATGCGTAATGAATATTTAAAAAAAATGAATTTAAATGGTAATATGGATAATCGTTATCTAGATATTATTAATAATGAAATGATTGATAAAGCAGTATATATATATAAATATCGAATTGATTTTATAAATAGAATAAATGAGATATTACCTAAGATATTTAAAAAAATTACGGGTCTTGATAATTTAGTAATCAATTATATTAATAATATAGGTGTTACAAACTATGATGGACAAGAAATAAAAAATAAGATTACTAATAAATTAAAGAAAAATTTAAATATGGAAATGATGCAAGGAATGACATTAATTGGACCACATCGGGATGACTTTAATTTTGTTCTTGATACTAAAGATATGAAATTATTTGCATCACAAGGGCAACAAAGAATGGCAGTAATAGCACTTAAAATATCAGAAATATATATATTTAAAGATATTTTAGGTGAATATCCAATTCTTTTATTAGATGACATTTTTAGTGAAATTGATTCAAAAAAAAGAAATAAGATTGTTAAATATTTAGATGAAAAAATTCAAACAATTATTACGACAACTGATATAAATGATATTGATGAAGAATTATTAAAAAAAGCAGTTGTATATAATGTTAAGAATAATAAGGTAACAAGAAAGGGTAGGAAAAAATAATGGAAGAAGAAAAAGTTACAGAAAAATATGATTCGTCGGCAATACAAGTCCTAGAAGGATTAGAAGCTGTACGAAAAAGGCCTGGTATGTATATTGGTACAACTGATATAAAAGGACTTCATCATTTAGTATGGGAAATTGTGGACAATTCTATTGATGAAGCACTAGCGGGATTTTGTAAGAATATTGAAATAATAATTAATAAAGATAATTCTGTTACGGTTAAAGACGATGGTCGTGGAATACCAGTAGATATCCATCCAAAAACAGGGAAATCAACAGTAGAAACAGTTTATACAGTATTACACGCTGGTGGAAAATTTGGTGGTGGAGGATATAAAGTATCAGGAGGACTTCATGGAGTAGGAGCAAGTGTAGTTAATGCGTTATCTTCATGGGTTGAAGTTACAGTTTATAAAAATGGAAAAAAATATTTTATACGTTTTGAAAACGGTGGTCATCCAGTTGAACCGTTGAAAGAAATAGGAACTTGTGATGAAAATAGAACAGGAACTACTGTAACATTTAAACCTGATGCTACAATTTTTGATTCAGATATATATGATTATGAAACTCTTAAAGTTCGTGTACGTGAACTTGCGTTTTTAAATCGTGGATTGTCATTAACATTACGTGATGATCGTGATGAAGAAGATACACAAGGAGATAAATTCTTGTATGTAGGTGGAATTAGTGAATATGTGCGTTTTATTAATCAAGGAAAAACTCCAATTCATGATGATATTATTCATTTAGAAGGAGAAGATGAAGGGGTTTTCTTTGAAGTTGCAATGCAATATACGGACGGATATAATGATAATATTTATTCATTTGTTAATAACATTAATACGCATGATGGTGGTACTCATGAGGAAGGAGTAAGAAGAGCATTAACGCGTGTTATTAATTCATATGCCAGAAAAGCAGGATTATTAAAAGAAAAAGATGAGCCATTGACTGGGGATGACGTTAAAGAAGGGTTAACGATGATCATATCTTGTAAGCATCCAAATCCACAATTTGAAGGTCAAACTAAAGGAAGACTTGGTAATTCAGAAGTAAGAAAACTTGCTGATAAAGTTTTTTCTGAAGGATTTGAAAGATTTTTAATGGAGAATCCTGATGATGCAAGAACAATTGTTAGTAAAGCTATGCTTGCTTGTCGTGCACGTAATGCAGCAAAAAAAGCCCGTGAAATAACAAGAAAAAGCGATCTTGCTATGACTAGTTTCTTTGGAAAATTATCTGATTGTAAAAGTAAAGATCCAAAAGTGTCAGAAATATTTATTGTCGAGGGTGATTCTGCTGGTGGAAGTGCAAAAAAAGGAAGAGATTCTATGACTCAGGCTATACTTCCATTACGAGGAAAAATATTAAATGTCGAAAAAGCACGTCTTGATAAAGCGTTAGGAAATGAAGAAATAAGATCAATTATTACAGCGTTTGGTACTGGAATAGGCGAAGAATTTGACTTATCAAAGTTACGTTACGATAAAATTATTATTATGACCGATGCCGATGTTGATGGTTCGCATATAAGAGTTCTTCTATTAACGTTATTTTATCGCTTTTTTAGACCAATTGTTGAAGCAGGGCATGTATATGCCGCTCAGCCGCCATTATTTAGAATAATGCATGGAAAAACTCGTAAATACGTTTTGGATGAACAAGAGAAAGAAGATTATTTAAATAATCTTGATGAAAATGTTCGAGGAAGAGCAGAGATTGCTCGTATGAAAGGTTTAGGAGAGATGGATGCAGAAGAATTAAATGAAACAACAATGGATATAAATAAGCGTACTCTTCGTAAAATTACGGTAAATGATTGTGTCGCAGCTGATGCCATGTTCGAAAAACTTATGGGCGAAGAGGTTGAACCTAGACGTGCATTTATTGAAGAAAATGCTATCTACGTTCAAAACTTAGATATATAGGAGATGAGATAATGGATAACGAAGAAATAAAAAGTACTGATTTTAGTGGAACATTCCATGAAAAAGATAGTCATGATTTAAATGATATTGTTAAAGAAATATCTTCATCATTCCTTGATTATTCAATGAGTGTTATAACATCCCGTGCTATTCCAGATTTACGTGATGGTTTAAAACCAGTTCATAGACGTATTTTATGGTCAATGTTTGAAGAAGGAAATACTCCTGATAAGCCACATAAAAAATCTGCAACAACAGTTGGTTATGTTATGGGACATTATCATCCACATGGAGATAGTTCGATTTACGATGCTATGGTACGTTTAGCTCAAGATTTTAACCAACGATATATGTTGGTTGATGGTCATGGTAATTTTGGTAATATTGAAGGAGATGGTGCTGCAGCATATCGTTATACTGAGGCAAGATTATCAAAAATTTCTCTTGAAATGTTAAGAGATATTCGCAAAGAAACTGTTGATATGATGCCAAATTTTGACGAGACAAGCCCAGAACCTACTGTTTTACCATCAAGATTTCCTAATGTATTGGTTAATGGATCGATGGGAATTGCTGTTGGTATGGCAACTAATATTCCACCTCATAACCTAACTGAAGTTATTAATGGATGTATAGCATATATAGATAATAATGATATTGATACTGATGGATTAATGCAGTACATAAAAGGGCCAGATTTTCCAACAGGTGGAATTATTCTTGGAAATTCAGGGATTAAAAGAGCGTATGAGACTGGAAGGGGAAGTATAACAATTAGAAGTAAAGCTTTTATTGAGGAACATGCAGGTCATAATCAGATAATTGTTACAGAAGTTCCTTATGGTGTTAATACCATGGAATTAAAAAATAAGGTTGCAGAACTTGTTCATAATAAAATAATTGATGGAATAAGTGATTATCATACCGATTTAAAAGATGGTGTTAAGATAACTATTACTTTAAAAAAAGATGCAAATCCACAAGTTGTTTTAAATAACTTGTATAAGCATACAAATTTTCAAGTAAATTACGGAATTATTTTTCTAGTTATTGATAATGGAACTCCAAAAACATTGAGTTTAAAAGAAATAATTGCCAAGTATATTGAACATCAAAAAGAAGTCATTATTCGAAGAACAAGATTTGATTTAGCAAGAGCTGAGGAAAGAGTTCATGTATTACAAGGATATGTTATTGCGATTGATAATATTGATGAAGTTGTACATATAATACGTAATGCAGAAAGTGATGATGAAGCAAAAGAAAAATTAATTTCAAGATTTAATTTAACTGCAATTCAGGCAGAGGCTATACTTGATCTTCGATTAAGACGATTAACAGGATTAGAAAGAGATAAGATTGTTGCTGAATTAAATGATTTACTTGAAAAAATTGAAGAGTATAAGGCAATTCTTGCTTCAAATGATAAAGTATTAGCAATTATAAAGAATGAATTAATAGAAATAAGAGATAAATATGGTGATGAGCGTCGTACAGATATAGATATGACGGCAATTGACTATATTGAAGATGAATCATTAATTCCGGTAGAAAATATAGTTGTCGCTTTAACTAATAAAGGATATATTAAGAGAATGCGAACCGATACATACAAAACTCAACATCGTGGTGGAGTTGGAATTAAAGGTATGACTACAAATGAAGAGGATTTCGCAGAAAAATTAATTAATGCTAAAACGCATGATTATATTTTGTTCTTTACTAATCGCGGAAAAGTATATCGTATTAAAGGGTATGAGATTCCAGAATTTTCACGTCAATCTAAAGGATTACCAATAATTAATCTATTACCACTTGAAAAAGAGGAATTAGTTAAATCGGTTATTAATGTTGACAAGGAAGATGAAACAACTAAATACTTAGTATTTGCAACAAAAAAAGGTTTAGTAAAAAGAACAAAACTTGAAGAATTTGATAATATTCGTTCGAGTGGAAAAATAGCTATAATCTTAAAAGATGAAGATGAATTAATAAATGTTCAGAAATCAAATGGAGATTCTGAAATAATAATTGGAGCTAGTAACGGTAGAGCAGTAAGATTTAGTGAAAATGAAATTAGATCAATGGGTAGAAATACGTCAGGTGTTCGCGGAATTGATATTAATGGAAGTAATGTTGTTGGTATGGAAGTAGTAATTGATGCTGAAAATCAACAAATGCTAATTATTACAGAAAAGGGATATGGTAAGAAAACAAATGTTTCTGAATATCGTTTAACACATCGAGGAAGTAAAGGTGTAAAAACACTCAACGTTACTGAAAAAAATGGTAATTTAGTATCAATTCGTTCAGTAAATGGTGATGAAGATGTATTACTTATAACTGATACAGGAACGATAATTAGATTATCACTTGAGCAGATTTCTACGTTAAAACGTGCTACACAAGGTGTAAGAATGATTAATTTAAAGGATAATTGTTGTGTTGCAACTGTAGCAACTGTAAAAAAAGAAGAAGAAACCAAAGAAGTAAAGGAGCAAGAAGAGTAAAATCTTTTTGCTTTTTATTTCACGTGAAATATTAAAAAAATCAAATTTTACAAGAAAAAAGCCACTTATTTAGACTTTTTTACGGTTTTTTTTAATTTAGTTTATAATTATAAACAATATTGTGAATAGAAAATATACAATTTAAAATTAAATTATTTCCCGGGAAATAATTCTTATAGTATTGTTAATTTGTAAGAAAATATATTTAATAATATAATATTGAGTATTTTTGGTTATATAAATGATAACTTATCGATACAAATAATATTTCGCGTGAAATAAAAAATAATTATAATTTTTATATAATTAAAATTATTTCCTGGGAAATAATTTATGTATTGCATTTTGCTCGAATTTGTTGTATTATTAATTCGTGCAATAAAAGCGTGGAACCAGGTCAGAATCGAAAGATAGCAGCCTTAACACTCAACTTTTATGTGCACATTTTTTTTGGAGTTTATAATATATGAAAGATATGTATATTAATGAAGCGTTGAATGAGGCTAGAAAAGCTTATAATGCTAATGAAGTTCCAGTTGGGGCGATTATAGTAAAAAATGGCGAAATAATTGCAAAAGCACATAATTTAAAAACAAAAACTAATAATATATTTAATCATGCTGAGATAATTGCAATTAAAAATGCTGTAGATAAAATTGGTGATTGGCGATTGATTGGATGTGAAATGTATATTACTCTTGAACCGTGTCCTATGTGTGCGAGTGCTATTCAGCAATCACGCATAGATAGAATATATATTGGTGCACAATCGAATATTAAAAGTAATAAAGAAATTATAGAAAGAATATTTAATAATGATGAGTTTTATCATAAGGTGGATTATAAATATTTGTATGATGATAATTGTTCTTCTATTTTAACTGATTTTTTTGAAAATAAACGATAAAATGTGTTAAATTTATTTGATATAATAGATTTAATTCATTTTTTTTTGTATAATATTGATAGGAGTGGTTTATATGTCATATGTTGCGCTATATCGAAAATATCGTCCTAAATCTTTTAAAGATTTTATAGATCAGGATTATGTAAAACAAATATTGGTTAATTCAATAATAAATAATAAAATATCACATGCTTATTTATTTGCTGGTCCTCGTGGTATTGGAAAAACATCGATGGCTAAAATATTTGCAAAAGCCATTAATTGTCTTGATTTTCAAAAAGAATGTGATGTATGTAATCAATGTACTAATTGCCTTGAAAGTGACAATAGTGTTGATATTATAGAAATAGATGCTGCGAGTAATAATGGAGTTGATCAAATAAGAGAATTAAAAAGTAAAATCTCTGTTGTTCCGAGTAATTTTAAATATAAAGTATATATTATAGATGAAGTTCATATGCTTACAAATAGTGCATTTAATGCTCTATTAAAAACTTTAGAAGAACCTCCTGAGTATGTTGTATTTATTTTAGCAACTACTGAATTTTACGAAGTTCCTGAAACAATTGTGTCGAGATGTCAATGCTTTTCTTTTTCACGTATAACGATAGATAGCATGATGAAAAGATTAAGATATATTGCTGATACAGAAAAAATTATGATTGATGACGAAGTAATTAAAGAAATAGCATATTATTCTAATGGAGGATTACGTGATGCAATTGGTATGTTGGATAAATTAAATTCTTTTACTAATGATAAAATAACTATAGATGTATATAAAAGTATAAATGGAATTATCTCTCAGGAAGATATTGAAATCTTCTATAATAATTTATTAGAAAACAATGCTGAAGATGTTTTAAATGTAATAGATAAAGTTGAAACACAAGGTTATGATTATAAAAACTTTATAGAAAGAACAATGATTTATGCCAAAGATAAAATTGTTGAATATTATGTAAAAAAAAGTGAAATCGTTGGAAATATAAAAAATAATTTACTGTTGGTGGATTCTTTAAATGATATATTAAATAAGTTAAAAGACGCAACTAATCCGTTGGTGATAGTACAAATATATATTTTGAAATTTTTAGAAAATATTTCCCGGGAAATAATTGATGATCATAAAGAAGAAACAAATAAAATAGAGACAGCAGTCATTTCACGTGAAATAAAAAGTAAAGAAATTAATGAATTTAAAAGTAAAATGGCTGATAATAAAAATGATAATGAAATTGAAAAAAAACGTAAAAATGGGCAAATAAGTGGCAAAATTCATGTAAATTTGCAAAATAAGCAGGTTAGAATTAATAATTCGATGGCAACTGCAAATATTGCTTATAAGCGTGAATTAACTAAAATTTGGGATAATTTGTCAAAATATTTTGTGGATGAAAAATATTCAAAAGTAGCTCAATTACTATCTGATACTACACCTATGGTTGTAGGTAGTGGTTATGCAATATTAACTGTTTTATCTGAAGGACTAGAAAATAATATTTATATGAATATTAATGTTGTTGAAGAATTTATTGAAAATATTTATCGACATTTATCTATCGTTTTAGTTACAAATAAAGAATTTAATGAGATTAAAGAAAAATATATTAATGACAAGAAAAATAATATTGTCTACCAAATTCAGAAAGAATATGGTAAACTTATAGATGAAGATAATTTAATTAGCCAAGCTATTGATTTGTTTGGTTCTGATTATGTGGAAATAGAATAGGAGAGATGAATATGAATATGCAAGCAATGCTTAGACAGGCACAAAATTTACAAAAGGAGATGTTAAAGTCTCAGGAGGAAATTAATAACACGACATTTACTGCAGAAAATGGTTTGGTTAAAGTAACTATGAAGGGAAATCGAAAACTTGAAAAAGTAGAGATTTCTCGTGAAGAAAGTTTCTCAAGTGATGACCTTGAAATGTTGGAAGATATGGTTTTAGTTGCTGTTAATGATGCTCTTTCACAGATAGATAAAACGACGGAAGAAAAAATGGGTAAATATACTAAAGGAATTCCTGGATTGTTTTAGAGGTTATTGTGTATCCTAATAGTATAAAAAAACTTATCGAGTCGTTTAAATATTTTCCGGGTATAGGTGAAAAAACAGCGGAGAGGTTGGCTTTTTCTGTTTTATCTCTTGAAAAAGAACAAGTTGATGATTTAAGTAATAATATTAAGATGATAAAAGAAAAAGTTACAAGATGTAAAATATGTAATAATCTTTGTGAAGAGGAAGTATGTAGTATATGCAAGGATAAAGATCGTAATAATGAACTTCTATGTGTTGTAGAAGACCCAAAAACGGCTTTTTCTATTGAAAAACTTGGTATATATAATGGTTATTATCATGTTTTAAATGGATTAATTTCCTCTTTTAATGGTATTAATCCTAATGAATTAAGACTTGATTTATTAATTGACCGTATTACCAAAAACAAATATAAAGAAATTATAATTGCTGTTAAACAATGTATAGAAGGTGAGATGACATCTTTATATATTAAAAATGTTTTAAATGATATGAATATTAAAGTAACTCGTATTGCTTCTGGTATTCCCATGGGAGCTGATATGGAGTATATTGATTCGCTAACTTTAGAAAAAGCATTTGATAATCGGAAAATAATATCATAATTTTTCCTTGCCATCATAGTTATTTAATGATGATTATGAAATATTTAAAAAGAATAATTATGGGCTCTTTTTTGTTATATTCATTTAATGTTATTGCAGTTAATTTTAATATTGTTTTACCAATTAATTTATGGACGATATTTTTTACTTCTTATTATGATTTAATTGGAATAATTGTATTAGTAATAATAAAGACAATAGGAGTATAGAATGACAAAAATTAATAATTTAGATAAATTTAATAAATTAACTAGTAATATTACTAGTTTTTCGCATGCCTATTTGTTTAATACAAATTCAATAGAACAAGCATATGACTGTGTTAAGTTGATGGCAAAAAAGATAATTTGTCCTAACAAATATCAAGATAATTGCAACATAAATTGTAATATTTGTTATCAAATGGATAATGATGAATTTGATGATTTTTATGTCATTAATCCTAATACGGTCGGCATAAACACAGAAGAAATTGAGAAATTGTTTTTATATATGAAAACAAAATCTACAAGATATAACGGCAGAAGAGTATATATTATATGCGGTTTAGAGCGCCTTTCAAGATCAGTGAGTAATAAAATATTAAAATTTCTCGAAGAGCCTGTTGATAATTTATATGCGCTTTTAATAACAGAAAACATTGATCAATTATTATCAACAATTATTTCAAGATGCCAGGTAATTGATTTAAAATTTGATAATGATGTTTATGATGAAAATTTAATCAAAAAAATGCAGGATTTTCTTATAAAAATAAAAAAATGTGGAACCGCAACAATCGCGTATATCAATGATTATTTCGATGAAATAATACAAGATCGCATTAAAATATTCGAATCGTTTGAATTAATTGAAAAGTTATTAAGCAATGAAATAAGGTTTATTGTTGAAAAAGTAGATAGTGAATATCGTTTAAATGAATATAATGCGATACCTTTAAATACAATTGTTAACATCATAGATATAACAAATAAATTAAAAAAATTAATTAAACAAAATATTAATTTGAATTTACTAATAGATAGATATATAATAGAGGTAAGCAAGGAGTTAGAGTATGCCAAGAATAGTAGGAGTAGCATTTAATAAAAAAAGTCGAGTTTATAATTTTGATTCAAATTATTTGGATTTGAACTTAGGCGATAATGTTATTGTTGAAACTGAAAAAGGGTTACAATTTGGAACGATTGTATCCGAACCACGCGATATAAAGGAAAACGAATTCAATTATCCTTTAAAAAAAGTAATTCGTGATGCTAGTAAAAAAGATGAACAAACTAATTCAAAGAATAATCAAGATGCGGGGAAAGCATTAATTAAAGCGCGTGAAATTGTCCAAGAATTAGGTCTTGATATGAATATTTTAGATGCCAGTTTTACTTTTGATCGCAAACAGTTGTTATTTAACTTTTTAGCAGATGATCGTATAGATTTTCGTGAACTTGCAAAAAAATTGGCTGCAATATATAAAACAAGAATTGAATTAAGGCAAATCGGTGTGCGTGATAAAGCAAAAGAAATTGGGGGATTGGGTCCATGTGGTAGAATGTTATGTTGTAATTCTTTTTTGACTGATTTAAATAGTGTAACAATAAATATGGCAAAAAATCAATTGTTGGCACTAAATCCAACAAAAATTAATGGTTCATGTGGACGTCTTTTGTGCTGTTTAGCATACGAAGATGTTGTTTATACTAAATTGAGAGAAACATTACCAGATATTGGCGATGTTTACAAAGATAAAAATATTAGTGGTAAAGTTGTATATCTTGATATCTTAGGTCAAAAAATATATGTTGAAGATAGTCAAAAAGAGGTGCATATTATCGAGGTATCAAATGGAAACAATAAATGATTTAGTTTGCTATGATAATCTAAAGATTTATCAAAATGATAACTGGTTCAAATTTTCACTTGAATCAGTTCTTTTGCCTAATTTTGTTAAAATTAATTTAAGATATAAGAAAATTATTGATTTATGTACTGGAAATGCACCAATACCTTTAATATTATCCACAAGAACTAAAGCTAAAATAATTGGTGTTGAATATCAGAAAGATGTTTACGAATTAGCTAAAAAAACTATAAGTATTAATGAATTAGATAATCAAATTGAAATTATTAATGCAGATGTAAAAAAAATTAAAGATTTATATTCTCCAGATTCTTTTGATCTTGTTACAGTAAATCCACCATATTTTAAAAGTAGTGAAATATCTGTTAAAAATGATGATATTCACAAGACAATTGCTAGGCATGAAGTAACTATTAAATTGGAAGATATTATACTCAATAGTTCATATTTATTAAAAAATGGTGGACATTTTGCAATGGTTCATCGTACCGAAAGATTTTTTGAAGTTATGGATTTATTAAATAAATACCGTTTATCTCCAAAAAGAATAAAGTTTATTTATCCAAAAATTAACGAAAAATCAAATTTGTTTATGGTTGAGTGTATAAAAAATGGTCAAAAAGAAGTGATTTTTGAAAGTCCTTTGTATGTTCATAATGATGATGGAACATATAGAAAAGAAATATTAAATATATTTAAAAGAAAAGAGGGTGATAGTTAATGAAGATGATTGTTGGTTTAGGTAATCCAGGAAAAGAGTATAACAATACTCGTCATAATGTTGGCTTTATGGTAATTGATAATTATAGTGAAAAAAATAATATTAAATTTCAGAAAAAATATAATGGATTATATCAAAAAATTATGATAAATAATGAGCAGGTAATACTATTAAAACCTCTTTCATATATGAATTTGTCTGGTACAATTGTTAGTAAATATGCTAATTATTTTAAAATTAAACCAGAAGATATATTAATTGTTCATGATGATTTAGATATGCCTCTAGGTAAAATTAAATTAAAATATAAAGGCTCTAGTGGTGGTCATAATGGAATTAAAAATATCATACAGGAATTAGGTACAGAAATATTTCCGAGATTTAAAATAGGTATTGGTAAAAATGTTAATATTGATACTAAGGACTATGTTTTGGGTAGTTTTTCTTCCGATGAGCATAGAATCATTGAAAAAATATTGACTTTTTCTGATAACATTTTAGAAGATTTTGTAAGTAAAAAGTTTGATACTATAATGAGTAAATATAACGGTGAAGAATATGAATCTAAGTAAAGATTTATTTAATGTTAATTATAATTTAGATAATATAGCTTTAAAGGGTATGAATGATACCTCTTTTTGTCTTTATATAAATCAAATTTTTAATGAAAATAAAAATAATTTATTAATTATTACACCAACGTTATTTGAGGCTAATAAAATATTAGACGAATTAAATAACATTAATAAAAGCACATTGTTTTTCCCAATGGATGATTTTTTGACGAGTCTCGCAGTCGCAACAAGTCCAGATCTTAAAATAACTAGATTGGAAACATTAAATTCTCTTTTAGATAATAAAAAAGTAATTGTTGTTACTCATTTAATGGGACTACTTCGTTATTTACCATCTAAGAAAAAATATAAAGAAAGAATTATTACTATTGAAAAGAATAAAGAATATGAGCCTAATATGTTAGCGAACGATTTATTAAATAATGGTTATATTCGTGATACAATTGTTTCTAAAACAGGAGATATTGCGATTCGTGGATATGTTATTGATGTATTCCCAATTGCAAGTGATAATCCTATTCGTATTGAATTTTTTGGTGATGAAATAGATTCTATTCGTTATTTTGATACCGAGACACAAAAATCAATTGAATCTATTGATAAAATAGATATTTATCCTGCAACAGAGTTTTTAGTTGATGATAGTAATATTGACGTATCTATTAATCAAAGTTATATCAAAGAATATTCTCAAAATGTTGAAAGCATTATTGATTATTTAGATAATCCTTTTTTAATAGTTAAGGACTATTATCAATTAAAAAATTTATATAAAGATACATTAAAACAAGTAGAAGAGTATCGTTATAATAAAAAAATTGATTATGATGGTGCATATATGCATGATTTATCAATAATTAATGATTATTCAAAAATGTATTATTTAACACATGATAACTTAATAAACGATAAGAATGTAAAAATAATTGATTTTAAAATGCAAGAAGTCCCTAAATTTAAAGAAAATATAGAAGGGATAGAAAATTATTTAGATGCTAACTCCGGCAAAACTATTGTTATTTCGTTAAAAAAATTTCAAATTAAGCCTTTTACTAAACATTTAAAGGATTCTTTTATAATTAGTGATTTTAGTAAAATATTTAAAAATAAAATTAATATTATTCCATATGAACTGGAAAATGGTTTTGTATATAACGATTTTATATTAATTACTGATAAAGATTTATTTAATATAACTATTCCTAAAAAGAAATATAAAACTAAATTTAAATATTCAACTAAGATAAGAGATATAAATAAATTAGAAGTAGGGGATTATATAGTTCATAACACTAATGGAATTGGTGTCTATAATGGTATTAAAACAATAACATCGAATTCTATTAAAAAGGACTATATAGAGGTATTATATAAAGGAAATGATAAATTATATATACCAGTAGAAAAAATTGATTTAATTAGCAAATTTTCGGGTAAAGAAGGAATAATTCCAAAAATTAATAGTTTAAACAGTTCTGAATGGCAAAAAACTAAAATCAGGGTTGCTAATAAAGTTAAAAATATTGCTGCTGAGCTTATTCGTATCTATGCTGAAAGGCAAATGCAAAAGGGAATAAAATATAAAGAAGATGATGAGCTTCAAGTGATGTTTGAAAAAGAGTTTGATTATGAACTTACTCCAGATCAAATACTTGCAACAAGACAAATAAAAGATGAAATGGAATCATCTCATCCTATGGATAGACTTTTATGTGGTGATGTTGGCTTTGGTAAAACAGAAGTGGCATTTAGAGCTATATTTAAAGCTATTGAAAATGGTAAGCAGGTAATGTATTTATGTCCAACAACTATTCTTTCAATGCAACAATACAATAGTGCTCTTGAAAGATTTAAAGATTTTCCGATTGATATTGCACTTTTAAATCGCTTTGTTCCATTAAAAAGACAAAAAGAAATTATAGAGAAATTTAATGCTGGTAAAATAGATTTCTTAATTGGTACTCATCGATTATTAAATGATGCTATTATGCCTCAGAATTTAGGATTATTAGTTATTGATGAGGAACAACGCTTTGGGGTTACTCATAAAGAAAAAATAAAGAAATATAAGAGTAATATTGATGTTTTAACACTTACTGCAACCCCAATTCCTAGAACGCTTCAAATGTCTTTAATAGGTATTCGTAGTTTATCACTTATTACAACTCCGCCAATTAATCGATATCCTATTCAAACTTATGTAACTGAGGAAGATACGACTTTAATTAAAGACGCAATATATAAAGAATTAGCACGTTCAGGGCAAGTATTTATTCTTTATAATCATATTGATTTAATTGAGCATAAAGTTTATGAAATACAATCTCTTGTCCCAGAAGCTAAAATTATTTTTGCACATGGCAAAATGGATCGTGATGATATAGAAAAGAAAATGTATGATTTTGTTAATCATGAAGCAGATATTATGATTTGCACTACTATTATTGAAACGGGGATTGATATTCCTAATGTTAATACATTAATAATCCTTGAGGCAGATCATTTTGGTTTATCACAATTATATCAAATTCGAGGAAGAGTTGGACGAAGTGATAAAATTGCTTATGCTTATATGATGTATAATCCTGGAAGAGTATTAGGTGAGGAAGCAATAAAACGTCTTAAAGCTATTGAAGAATTTACTGAACTTGGTAGTGGTTTTAAAATAGCAAATCGTGACTTATCAATAAGGGGGGCAGGAGATATATTAGGTAGTGAACAAGCGGGTTTCATTGATTCTGTTGGTATTGACTTATATCTAAAGATTTTAAATGATGAAGTAAAGAAATTAAAAGGTGAAGAAGTTCTTGAAGAATCTCCAAATGAGCCATCACTTATAAATATCGCCACCCATATTAGTGATGATTATGTTCAAGAAAATGAATTGAAAATTGAAATTCATAAATTAATTAATAGCATAGATAGTTATGATAAATTAGTTGATGTTCGAAAAGAATTAGAGGATCGCTTTGGAAAAATAGATAAAGAAATGGAAATCTATATGTATGAAGAGTGGTTTGAGAAAATAGCGAGAAAAGTTGGTATTATAAAAATTAATGAAACAAAAACACATGTAGAAATAATTCTTAATAAAGAAAAAAGTAGTACTGTTAATGGTGAGAAACTATTTATGGATTCTTATGAAATATCACATTATTTTAAATTTAATTACCATAATAAGTGTTTAGGTATTACCTTGGAATTGCCTAGACTTGAAAAACATTATATTTACTATTTAATTAAATTAGTTAATTTATTAGTTTAAAAGTAAAGAAATGATATCTTTACTTTTTTTATGATTTAATACGTATCAAAAAATACATTTTTAGAGTGTTAATAATTTTATTAATTAAATCTTTACGTTAATTTGACAAAAAAAGAGTTTCTTGTTATCCTTATATTATGGTAAGGAGGAATAAATAATATGGATGTATTGCGAGAACTAGAAGTAAAAAATAAAGAAATATTTCTTAATAAGCTTAATATTGATTTAGATAATAATCATGAAGTATTGTTAATTACCTGTGAAAATCTTTCTAATTTATTTATAGAAGAAATAACTAGTAAAATTTTAGATATCGAATGTAGTACTAAAAATAAAGATAATGTATTAAATTCAGTTAATAATTTTCAACAAATATTGTTAATAAAAATCAAAGAACTGTTAGATGTACGTTATCAAAATATTAAAAAAATTCTTCCTAAGATAGAAAATAATTATCAAGAAGTTTTAAATAAAGAAAAAGAAGATATTATTAATAAGATTGGTTCTTGTTATCAAGATAATGTTGTTTCATTAATAAAAAATATTAGCATAAAATATTCTGAGTTTGATAAAAATAGGTTAATAATTTATCTAAATGAAATTAATTATGAAAAATATATTGGTAAGTTAACAGAGGTTTTTAACAATTCTAATATTATATTACTAAATACTTATAAAGAAAGTTTGGATAAATATCATGATTTAAATGCTAAAACAATAAAATAGGTATAAAATTCTTGTTTTACCAAAAAATAATATAGGTGATGCAATGAAAAGTGGTATAACAAGAAGAATAGATGAATTAGGAAGAATTGTTATTCCTAAAGAAATTAGAAAAAACTTAAAAATAAGAAGTAGTGATGAATTAGATATAACTATTGATGGTAAAAATATTATTTTGAATAAACATGAAATGGATAGTAATGATATCCTAATTAGTGAGTTATTATATACAATAGGAAAATATTTAAACAAAAATGTTTTATTGACATCGAAAGATAAAATAATTCATTATTTTTTATTAGATAAAGAAAAAATTAGTAATTTAGAATTAGATAATGAAATTATTAAAATAATTAATGAAAGAAAAACTGTTACTTCAAATAATATTGTAATTAACGCATATGATAATTATTCATATATTGTTAGTCCTATAATTATTAATGGTGATATATTTGGATCAATAATTATCTATGGAAAAAATGAAATTAATAATGTTGATGAAACTATAATTAATTTTTGTAACATGTTTTTTGAAAATTATCTTGAATAATTAAAAAAATAATGATATATTATAGGCATATTTATCGCTGAAGGAATGAGTAGTTATTGGATGAATATAGAGAATCTTACGCTGGTGGAAGTAAGGTATTGGAAGATAATGAAGTATGGTTCTGGAGATAAAACGGATACCCACGTTAAGGGATTAAGTGCATAGTAATCTATGAATTAAGGTGGTAACACGGATAATTTCGCCCTTAGGAATTATCTGTGTTTTTATTTTAGAAGGAGGATAATATGGGAAAATTTTATATTACAACTGCTATACCATATGCTAGTGGTAAAAGTCATATTGGAAATGTATATGAAGATGTTTTAGCAGATGCAATTGCAAGATATCATCGTAAAAAAGGTGATGATGTGTATTTTCAAGTTGGACTTGATGAACATGGATTAAAAATTGAAGAAAAAGCAAAAGAAAAAGGTATTACACCACAGGAACATGTGGATAATATCGCTAAAGTATTCCGTGATATGTTGGATATTTTAAATATTAGTTATGATGGTTTTATTCGTACAACAGATCCTATCCATTGTAAAAAAGTGGAAAAGATTTTTCAAAAACTATATGACCAAGGAGATATTTATAAAGGTGAATATTCTGGGTGGTATTGTACACCATGTGAATCATTTTACACTGAAAGTCAGTTAATAGATGGTAAATGTCCAGATTGTGGACGAGTTGTTACTAAAGCCCATGAGGAAGCTTATTTCTTAAAACTTTCAAATTATTCTAATCGATTAATTGAATATATTGAAAGTCATCCGGATTTTTTAGTTCCAGAATCACGAAAAAATGAAATAATTAATAATTTTATTAAACCCGGACTTCAAGATTTATGTGTATCACGTAGTACATTTACTTGGGGAGTTCAAGTACCATTTGATCGTAAACATGTAATTTATGTTTGGGTTGATGCCTTGATTAACTATATTACCTTTCTTGGTTATGATGTAGATGGAAGTAATGATTTATTTAAAAAATTTTGGCCAGCTGATTTACAATTAATTGGTAAAGATATTTTTCGCTTTCATGCAATTTATTGGCCAATTATTTTGATGGCACTTGATTTGCCTTTACCAAAACAAATATTTGGACATCCATGGTTATTATTTTCTAATGATAAAATGAGTAAATCAAAGGGAAATATTACTTACGCTGATGATTTGTGTAAAGAATATGGTACTGATGCTATTAGATATTATTGCTTACATGAAATACCTTATGCTCAAGATGGTAATTATACCGAAGATTTATTAGTAGAGAGAATTAATTCTGATCTTGCAAATGTTTTAGGCAATTTAGTTAATCGTACTATATCAATGGGAAATAAGTATTTTAATGGTCATGTTACAAATACTAATGTTTCGGGTGAATATGATGAGGAATTAAAGAGTCTTGTTAATAGTGTTCAAAATAAACTAGAGGAAGATATTAATTCTATTCACTTAATTAATGCCTTAGATCATATTTTTGACATATTTAGACGTAGTAATAAATATATTGATGAAACAACACCTTGGGTTTTAGCAAAGGATGAAAAAGAAAAAGCCCGTTTAGAAACAGTTATATATAATTTATTGGAAGCAATAAGGGTTGGGGCTAATTTATTATCACCATTTCTTCCAGAAACAAGTGAAAAAATACTTGAACAATTAGGAAATAATCACAAAGAAGAAGAATATCTATCTGATAATGAATATAATTTAAATACTCCAATACCATTATTTATGAGGATTGATAAAAATGAAAAATAATTATTTAGTTGATACCCATTGTCATATTAATCTTACTGATGATATTGATTCATTGGTTATGGATGCTGAAAAAAATAATGTAACAAAGTTTATTATTTCTGGATGCGATGCTAAAAGTATTCGTGATGGACTTGAAATAATATATCGTTATCCATCAATTTATATGACAGTTGGTTTTCATCCTGATGAAGTTGATAATATAACAGATAAAGATATTGAAGATTTAGAAAGACTTCTTAAAACAAATAAAAAAATAGTTGGTATTGGTGAAATAGGTCTTGATTATTATCATAATGATATGAATATAGATAGACAAAAAGAGTATTTTATTAAGCAAATAGAACTTGCTGAAAAATATGATTTACCAATTGTAGTTCATTCTCGTGAATCTATTCAGGATGTTTATGACATTTTAAAAGAACATCATACAAGAGGGGTTATCCATTGTTTTAGTGGTAGTCTTGAAATGGCTAAATTATTTATTGATTTAGGTTTTTATCTTGGTATTGGTGGTGTCTTAACTTTTAAGAATAGTAAATTGAAAGAAGTTGTTGAAGAACTTTCACTTGATAATATTGTCTTAGAAACTGATAGTCCATATCTTGCCCCAGAACCATATAGAGGTCATACAAATTATCCACAAAATATTAAAATAGTTGCACAATGCCTTAGAAAAATTAAAGAAGTAAGCTTAGAAGAAGTTACGGAAAAAACAACAGAAAATGTTAATAAAATATATATTTTATTCAAATAGAGAGAAATCTCTATTTTTTCGTTATTTGACACCAAATTGTAAAAATGCTATTATTATAATAGAGGTGTCGTATGGTAAAGAATAGAAAAAAAGCAGTAATTAGATACTTTTCTTTAGTCATATATGGTTTTTTTCTTATCTTAGTCATAATAACTGGAAATGAGAAAAGCAAGATTGTTACGTCAAATATTAATAATGTAAAATCTGTTCAATCTTCAAGAATAATTCACGAATATGGAGATAATAATAAAGGATATGCAAAAAAATTAGTTACTAATACTAATGATATAAGAAAATACGGTATGACAAATAAAATAGAATTTATAGGTACCTTAACAGGATATGGTCCAGATTGTCCTGGATGTCTTGGAATGGTATATTGTAGTCCTAATCCAAATGTTCAAAATGGTAATATCTATTATAATGATGCAACATATGGAAAATTAAGAATATTAGCAGCTGATTATTCAATACCTTGTGGCAGCATAATTCATATTGAAAATTTCAAATTTGTTCCTGGGAATGAGTTTACAGGAATTGTGTTAGATAGAGGGAGTGCAATTGTTGGTCTTACAATGGATTTATTGTATCCAAGTGAAGCAGATACCGTTATTATAGGTCGTCAAAGAAACATTAAGTTTACTATAGAAAGATGGGGTTGGTAAACCATCTTTTTAATTCCTAAAAAATATCTGTAAATTTAGTGAAAATTGATGATAAAAATATTGATAAAAGAAAAAATATGTGCTATATTTGAATAGTAGAGGAGGATAATAAATGGATAATTCAAAGCAAAGTAAGCAAATACTATTGTCAGTAATTGGTGTTGCAATCCTTGTTGTTGCTGTAGTTGGAGTATCATTTGCATTCTTTAACTATACTAGAACAGGAACTGCAAATACTGTTTCAACAGGTAAGATAAAGTTTGTTTCAGAACAAAGTGGTGGAATTTCACTTTCAAATGTATTCCCATTAACATCTGAACAATTAGCAGCACAATCTGATGCAAATTATAGTGGTCAAAAAGATTATGCTGAAGTAGTTGTTACGATAAAAGGAGAAACAACTTATTCACAAGGACTAGATTATCGTGTAAGTGCTAAAGAAGTAGACTTAACAACAAATCTAACTGGTGAAAATGTAGTAAATGTTACATTACCTGTAAATGTTAGTGTTACACCTTCTGCTGCGCTTGGAACTGCAGTACAAACACTTTCAGGAAATACTGACCAAGTAAAAGTTTACAATTATACTTCAGCAACACCATTACAAGAAGGAAGTCTTTTAGCAGAAGGACATATTGCACCTACTGCATCAAATGCTACTTTCAATGGTGAAAGAGTTACTGGTACTTTAACTATTAAAGTTTATCTTGATGCCGGAAGTATTGCTATTACAGATACTTATAACTCAAACGGAACTCCAACAGATCAAAATGGTACAACATCTGATTGGGTAAATAATAGAGTTGTTGTAACAGCAGATCAATGGAACAGTTTAGCAAGTTCACCATTAAGCTTCAAAGTAAGAGTTGAGTCTAAAGAAACTGGTGGAACATATGTAAGTTAATAAAAAAACACTTTGTGTTTTTTTTATTGTGTTTTTTTTCTAGACGTTATATAATTTAACTGTAGAAAGAGTGATAATATGTTAAATGATAACAAAAAAAATAATTCTAAAAAATTGATTATTGTACTAGTTGTTGCAGTTGTAATTGTTACTATAGGAGTAACATATGCTTTTTTTAATTATACAAGAACTGGTTCTCCTAATATAATTAATACTGGTGTAATTATGTTTGATTTTCAAGATAGTGGAGTATTACAATTATCTAATCAATTTCCTATTAGTGAATCTGAAGTGACCGATGATTATAAAATTGATTTTTCAATATCAGGACATAATACGCTTCCTGATGGAGTAAATTTTAATGTTTATGCAATTCATGGAGATGATATCAGTGGTAAAACCTGGTTAACAGATAATGTTATTAAAATGAAACTTATTGCTCCTAGTAATGGGAATGGTTTTACGATTACCAATAATTTTTCTAATGCATCAACACCAGTGTATAATGATGGTAAAGCTTTAATAGCAACTGGAAATATAAAAAATACTACCGCATTAACAACTAAAAATTTTACACTTTACGTATGGGTCGATGATTCATTAGCGTTTGTATCATCAACTACTAAAAGGGCAAATAATGCTGAGGGAAATCCATCTCTTGCAGATGCTACAAGTGGAACAACAACCGCTATAAGATATATGAAAAATAATGATGTTGCAAGCACTGTAACTTTATATCCAGCTAACAGTGATTCACAAGGGAAGATTATTTATACTACAAATGAGTTTAGTAATTCTCATTATTCAATCAAAATTAGGGTAGAATCAAACGAAGCATAAAAAATATAATTAATTGACAAATATAAATTGATTTTTAAAAATAATTATTATATAATAAGTATAGAATAATTTCCAAGGAGGTATATGCATGAAAATAACTAAAGTGCAAGGAAGAAAATTCGACAAACCAACTTCAAATGTGAAAGGAGTAGTAGAAGTTACTTTAGATGACTGCTTTGTTGTAAAAGACATAAGAATCATTGAAAAACCTGAAAAGATGGTAGTTGCT
>JAEEGL011958917.1_pt1 | contig 29250 bp, 30 predicted proteins | sample 9134231 | NCBI WGS metagenome assembly JAEEGL01 (sample SAMN16246548, study PRJNA631951) | gut metagenome | biome: gut microbiome; feature: rumen; material: fiber-attached | host: Bos | place: Iran: Karaj | collected 2018-10 | reverse complement strand
TGAGAACAGCCAGCGTGACATCAATATCGCTTTTGTGAACGAACTTTCTAAGATCTTCAACAAGATGGGTATTGATACCCTCGATGTCTTGGAGGCTGCTGGTACTAAATGGAACTTCTTGCCTTTCCGTCCAGGTCTGGTTGGTGGTCACTGCATTGGGGTTGATCCTTACTATCTTGCACAGTGCGCTCAGCGTCATGGTTACAATCCTGAGATTATCCTTGCAGGTCGTCGCATGAATGATGGAATGGGAGAGTATGTAGCTACTGAGACCATCAAGTTGATGCTGAAGAAGGGTATTCAGGTGTTGAACTCAAACATTATTATTCTTGGTTTTACCTTTAAGGAAAACTGTCCTGATGTTCGCAATACGAAAGTTATTGATATATTTAAAGCACTTAGAGAATATAATGTAAACATTACCGTTTATGATCCTTGGGCTAATCCCGCTATTGTTGAACATGAGTATGGTATCAAGGTGGTGAACGAACTGCCTTCGCAGAAGTATGATGCAGCCATTGCTGCTGTTGCTCACAAGAAGTTTGAGGGCATGGATGTAGCTGCTCTCCTTAAGGAGAATCATGTCATATTCGACGTGAAGTGTACATTGAATAGAAACATTATTGACGGAAGACTGTAAAAACAAATGAAGCAAATTACCATAATAGCAGGCGCTCGTCCCAATTTCATGAAGATTGCGCCAATAATTCATGCCATTCAGGCATCCAACGGGGCTATAAGTTATCGTTTGGTTCATACTGGTCAGCATTATGACCAGAAGATGAGCGAGACTTTCTTTGAAGAATTGAATATCCCGCATCCAGATGTCAATCTGGGTTGTGGGGGCGGCACGCAAGCCGAGCAGACGGCCGCTATTATGGTCGCTTTTGAGAAGGAACTGATGGCAAACCCCTGCGACTGTATATTGGTCGTAGGGGATGTCACCAGTACTATGGCTTGCTCTATTGTTGCGAAGAAGCTGAACACAAAGGTTGCCCATGTAGAGGCAGGAATACGTAGTTGGGATTTAACTATGCCAGAAGAGATCAACCGAATGGTGACCGATTCGTTGGCAGACTATTTCTTTACTACTACAGAGATTGCTAACAACAATCTACGTAATACAGGTGTAAAAGACGACAGTATTTTCTTCGTGGGAAATGTGATGATAGACACATTACTCAAGAATATGCCTCGTTTCCGCAAACCTGTAGAGTATGATACCCTCGGTTTGCAGGAAGGCAAATATTTCGTGTTGACTATGCATCGGCCCGCAAATGTCGATGAAGCCGATAAGTTAAAGAGAATGATGAACGAAATCATCACAAATACTCACGGTTTACCTATCGTGTTCCCAATTCATCCAAGAACGGCAAAGATATTCAAAGATTTGGGAATTGAGGCCGAAAACTTAAAGGTGATAGATCCGCAAGGCTACTTGGAGTTCAATTATCTCGTTAAGCATTCATTCGCTGTTATCACCGACTCTGGTGGTATTACAGAAGAGACAACGGTAATGCATGTGCCGTGTATGACGCTTCGTGATAACACGGAACGCCCTGAAACATGCACCATAGGCACCAACAAACTTGTTGGAACCAACCCTAATAACGTAAAACCAGCCCTTGATATTTTGTTTGAAGGGAAATGGCCTAATGGCGATATACCCGAATTGTGGGATGGTCATACCGCAGAAAGAATAGTTGAACATCTGATAAATCTTTAAAATGACGAAAGGTGATGTGAAATGCACCCTTGACCGCGGCATCATTGACGGACGTTTGTAATAACTACAAAAAACAGAAAGTGGGAACAAACAATACGAAACAGGCTGCTTGGATTGCTATAGGTAGCCTCTTCTCTTTCGGTGTTGGAATAGTGAGCTCAATGATATTGAGCCGCTATTTCAACAAAGCCGATTATGGCACGTATAAACAAGTTATCTATGTTTATACAACTATGGTGACAATCTTTACCTTGGGATTGCCAAAGGCATACTCTTATTTCCTTCCACGAGTGGAAATAAACCAGGCAAAGAGCCTTATCCGCAAGCTAACGCGCTTGTTTTTAATGTTGGGTTCAATATTTACTGCTGTGCTCTTTTTGGGAGCGGGTGTAATATCAGATTTTCTAAACAACCCGGATTTAAAGGAAGCTATACGTTCGTTCTCCGTAGTCCCAATGCTGACATTGCCAACTATGGGATTAGAAGGCATCCTTGCTACATACCGGAAGACCCAATTCCTTACCATCTATACGATTACGACTCGTATCTTTATGTTATGCTGCATTGCCATTCCCGTCATGCTATTTGACCTTGGGTATATGCAAGCAATTATGGGATTTGTGGTTTCTTCTGCTGTTAATTGTGTTTTAGCATTGATACTGAAGTACTATCCAGTTCGCGATGCAGGAAATGAAAAGTGCGAAATAACCATCAAGGAAATATTCCAATTTTCTCTGCCATTACTCTATGCGAGCCTTTGGGGAATGTTAATTCATCATTGTGATCAATTCTTTATCAGCCGTTATTACGGCAATGAGGTGTTTGCAGAGTTTGCAAATGGTTCAACGGAACTTCCATTTGTAGGGATGATTCTAAGTTCATGTGCTGCTGTACTATCACCCATCTACTCAAGAATGAGTCATGAGAAAGTGGATCCAAGAAAAGAGGTTTATCCTATATGGATGAGCGTATTTAAAAAAACAGCCATGCTGACATATCCTTTGATTGTTTATTGCTGGTTCTTCGCAGAGGAAATCATGGTGTTCTTATATGGGGGCCAATATGATGTGTCATATATTTATTTTCGCATAAAGCTATTTACATATATTTTCACACTGATTGTTTATGGACCTCTTTTGATAAATATTGGAAAAGTAAGATACTATTCAAATGTGCATGCATGGACGGCAATCATAGTTATATTGTTAGAATTGATTAGCGTATATACAATAAAGACGCCATACGCCATAAGTGTTATATCTTTATTTTGTCAAATAGGAAAAGCTTTTGCAATGTTATGGGCATCCGCATCTTATTTAGGAGTACGCGTATATCAGTTATTCCCAATAAAGCTTATAGTTCAAATAATAGTGCCATCAATATTGCTCCTTAGTGCGGAATACTGGTTGTTGACAAAATTCTTCCCCTCGATGCACGTTGTGTTACTTCTGTGTGTGAGCTTGAGTGTTTTTTTAATTGTTTATTATGTATATTCCTTAATTGTAAAAATAGACTATGTAGGAATTATTAAACCACTTTTAAAAAGATAATATGAATATACGTAGCATAATTAAGATAATTTTACCCCCTCCAATATCAAGTTATTTGAGGTTCAGGAAATCTTTGTCAAACAAAGTCTCATTTTGGCAATATTTGAAATTTCTACTACGAAACGATAAACGTGTTTATTGGCCAGTGCATAAGAATTCTGAAGTGACGCATCCTGACAAAATATTTGTGGGTATAAACACGAATGCAGGTACACGACCTGGTTGTTATATACAAGGGAATGGAGGCATTTATCTTGGCAACTATGTCCACTTTGCTTCGAATATTGGTATTATCAGCGGCAACCATGATGTCAACGACCAAATGAAACATGTAAACAAGGAAGTTCGTATTGGCGATTATACATGGATTGGGATGGGAGCCATCATTTTGCCCGGAGTGGTTCTTGGAACACGTACAATTGTAGGTGCTGGTAGCATTGTAACAAAGAGTTTTCCAGATGGCTTCTGTGTGATAGCAGGTAATCCAGCTAGGCTCATTAAAACGCTTGAACCTTCCGAGTTTAAACCTACAAAATTCCGTTCAGAATACTACGGATACATACCCAAGGAAAGATTTAACGACTGGGCGAAAGAACATCTTAAAAAGAACATATACTTGCAATGAGTAATCGCATAGATTCACTACAATGGCTTAGGGCGATAGCGGCATTTTGGGTGCTGTTTACCCATGTGCTCCAGCGACTTCAAATACAGCCTTTTGGATATACCTTTAGTGGCCAATGGGGTGTGGATATATTCTTCATTCTTTCCGGCTTTATCATCTTCCAAACAACAAAAGATGGGAGCAACTGGGGTCGCTTTGCAAAGAAACGTATATGCCGTATCTTTCCGTTGTATATTTCTTGTCTGGCTGTTTATTTCATATTCTTTCATTATACAGAAGGATTGAAATTAACTATGATTGAGTGGATCCAGAATATCTTAATGATACCGTTCGATGATGCAATTGGCTATCACAGTCTCGTAGTTGGCCAGGCTTGGAGCACCTGTTACGAACTTTATTTCTATGCTTTGTTATGCATATTGCTATTCTTAAAGAAAAGAAAGAATATTCTGTTGCCAATGCTAATTGCACTTATGATTTCTGGATTTATATTAACGCGCTTTGACACCATAACCAATAGCGGATTTGGACGCTACATGACCAGTCTAATTGGAAAGCGGCACATTGTAATGTTCTGCGTAGGTATTATGCTGTCGTTACTATATCAAAATAATGTCCCCCCCCAGTTCTTGCAGAAATATAGGGAAGTGCTTCTTGGGAGAGAAGTTGCACAATTGTCAAGTAAACCATTCGTTTTTATATCCATAAGTCTCCTATATTTGGTATGTCTTTTGAGTAGATACAATTTTATTTCTTCGCTAATACTATCATCGTTAGTGTTTTCTCTGTACTTATTTGGGGGTAGTTTATGCATACGAACAGGATTATTGAACAGAATAATGATTTATCTTGGAGATATTTCATTTAGTGTCTATCTAGTACATTCCTTGATTATTCGTGGATGTATAAAGGTGGGAGTTGATAATGTAGCAATCTTGCTGTGTTTGACACTACTAGTGACTACACTTGTTTCGAGTATTACATACTATGCAATAGAACAACCATTTATAAGATTAGCAAAAAATAACTCAAAAAAATGAATATAATAACTATTATTGCAAGGACAAGCCCTATTTTTATGAGGATAGCTCCTATCATTCACGCTATACAGAAGACGCAAATTGAGGGTAAGATTTTTCAATATCGTTTGGCGCATACCTGTCAATACTATGACCAAAAGGTGAGTGAGACTTTCTTTGAAGATTTGAACATCACGCATACAGATGTCAATCTGGGTTGCGGAGGCCAGAAAAGTGGGATGGTCATGAAGCAGAACGAATCGTGGAAATATTGACAAAATTATGAAGAAACTTTCAACATGGCAAAAAGAGAATAGTGCGGATATTGCAGCAAAAGTCTTACTATTTCTTTTGTCGCCATTTTTCTCATTCATATATTCTCTTAGAAGAATGAATACCAAGTCATCGTACGTGATGTTCTTTCTCTTTGCATTGATATATGGTTTTTGCTTCACGGTAATAGCTGATAACACAGGATTAGAAGAATCATCTGATGCATCGCGTTGGAGGTACAGATTTGAATATATTAACCTTTATTCATCAAATGAGTACTTGCAGTATGTAGCCACCTACTTTATGTTTGCAACAGATGAAGTACGAGATCTTTATTTCTTAACTGTCACGTTTATTGTTCATCAGTTTAGTGATAATTATCATTTTTTCTTTTTTGTCTTGTCTGTAGTTTTCAGTTTCTTTCAGTTAAAAGCATTACGATTTCTTACAGGCAGCCCCCAGTTCAATAACAATGTAGTTTGTCTACTTATAGCGACATTGTTTACCGCCAACATAATATCTCATATTGGTGGATTCCGATTCTGGACTGCAGCTTGGATATGTGTATACTCATTGTTTGAATATTATGTAAATAAACGAAGATGGTTCTTGGCCGTATTGATTTGTCTGCCTCTAATACATCGTGGCTTTTTCTTTATGTATCCAATTATGGCTGTCACCTTATTGTATAAGTGGAAAAGTTTTTGGAATGTTGCCTACTATGCAAGCTTTGCTCTTTCTGGAGTGTCTATTTACATTATTCAGGATGCTACACCCTACTTGCCGTCCTTCCTTGTCAATATGGTGGAGGCTTATTCGCAAGGTGAGATTTCAGAAGGATATAGTTTTACAAAGTTGTTTTTAACTTCACTGCAACAAGTCTATGTGAATGTCCTCTTTATAGTCATTATGCTCAATCGTCCAAAAGAATTGCCAAAAGGTGTAGAGCGTCTTTATCAGTTTACTCTCGTTTTTTTTGCAGTAGTAAATTTCGTTATGCCAGTGCCTTCGTTAGGTGGACGTTTTGTCATACTATGTTATTCTCTCATCGCTTACCTCTGGTTGAATATAATGGGAAGTACGAGATATTCTCAGCTAATTTATCTTATGCCGATATTTATGATAAGAACAATTTATACCAGTCTCAATAGTTTTACTCATTTTCAAGAGCCGTGGTTCTATATAACAAATCCTATAACGTTGATAATTGAACATTTATAATAAGATATGAAAATAAATATAATTTCAGGTAGTGTGTTTCCCCAGAACTCCCCCCGTGCATTTCGTACAACGGAATTGGCTAAAGGTTTGGCAAAACTCGGCCATAATGTAACTATTTATACAAGTATAGGGGAATATGATTATACTGATTTTGAAAAGAGGTATAATTTAAAAGTTAGGAGTATAGGTAAGTCATATTGGGGTAATGGTCTTAGTCGTGGAAAAATTATTTCTGCATTTAATCTGTTGATGTTCAAGTTAAGAATACCTCGATTATTAATTGATTACCCTAAAATTGAATATGCCATTATCGCGTATAGGTTGATGAATAAGATTGAACCATGCGATCTGTTAATTACTATAGCTCGCCCATATGGTATACATTTTGGCGTTGCTGAATATAATAAAAAACACCCCCACAAGAAATTCAAAAAGTGGATTTCTGATTGTGGCGATCCATTTATGGGCTCTCAGAATCATCCCTGGCCTTTTATTTTAAGTCATTTAGAGGAATTATGGGAAAGGCAAACCGATTCCATAGCTATACCAATTGAAACAGGTAAAGCGGGATATTCAGACTATGCCCAACACAAGATTTGTATTATCCCTCAAAGTATAGATTTTGAGAGCGTAAAAATTGAAGAATATAAGAAAAACAAAGTTCCTACTTTTTTATACTGCGGTGCAATATACTTGGGGAGACGGGATCCGACACAGCTTTTAGAATATTTATCCCAATTGCAGCAGGATTTTAGGTTTATAGTTTACTCTGAACATAAGATATTCTCCTCATATAAAGAGAAGTTGGGCGAGAAGTTGGAAATACGCCCGAAGATAGAGAGATTAGAGTTGATACGAGTCCAAAGTACAATGGATTTCCTTATTAACGTAAGAAATGTAACTGAAATGCAGTCACCAAGTAAACTCATTGATTACGCTTTGTCTGGGCGTCCCATATTGGACATTTCAAGAGATTTCTCCAGCACAGAAAAAAACAATTTGCATAACTTCCTCCAAGGAGACTATTCGTCAAGACATATAGTAGAGAATATAGAACAATATAATAATAGTTCAGTATCTCAAAAATTTATTGATATCTATGAAGAATTGTGATATAGTTGTTTTTGCGGGGACGACACCTTGGAGTGTACTTTCGTTGTGCAGGATGGCTCATAATATGGGGGCTAGGGCTTATTGCGTATGTGTAGACTTTCAAGCTCCGCAGTGTTACCAAAACAATCAGTATGTGTATAAAGTCTATAGTGTTAGCAGTGATAATCTTGGTGTATTTTGGAAAGATTTCTTCAGAACAAATACGTTTGAGGAAAAACCGATATTATTTACTACAACGGATAATTCATGTTTGTTGGTTGATGATAATAGGGCTTTTTATGAAAAATCTTTCAAATTGTGCTTACCATCATCATTTATCATACAAGCATTTAATGATAAAAGCAAGTCGCTAGATGCTGCAAGAAAGAATGGCTTGACATTACCCTTATCTATAGATCTTGATAAATACGAAGAGAAGAATGAAGAAATAAAAAAAATCAAATACCCCGTTATTGTCAAACCAGTGAGCGCAGCTGAGCATAAGAAATGTGGTTTTAAATATAAGATAATCAATAATAGTATTGAACTTGCGAATATTGTTAATGTTCTAAGGGAGGATGGTCGAAGGTACGTGTGTCAGGAATATATTGAAGGAGATGACAAAGACTGTAAATTCTATATTTTTTATCGAAATGCAGAAGGTGAGTTGTTGGAATGTATGGGAGAAAAAACGATGCAATCAAACGGAATCATGGCTATTGGAACTACAAAATTTGATGAACAATTAGGTCTTATATGCCGACAGTTTTTGGAAAAGATTGGCTATGAGGGAATAGGAGGAATAGAATTTAAAAGAAAAGGTGATAACTATTATTTTATAGAAATGAGTACAAGGACAGAGGGCTTTTTACCAATTTCAGACATGTCCGAAGTTTCTGTGGCTCAAGCTGCGTATCTTGATATAAATAATCAAACAATTGACCGAAAACAACAAAAAGAATCAGTCAGGTATGTTGTTCCAAGATTGTGGATTAGAAAAAGTTATAAAGAGAAAAGATTTTGCGAGTTTATTAAGGAGTCATTTCTTTTTCTATTCGACAAAAATACTTACTTTGTTAGCAGTTATTTTAAAGAACCTTTTTTAAGATAGACATATATGATAAGTGGTTATATAAAAAGGCTTAGACATTGCTTTATTATGATGTGCATAAAGCTCCCCATAACTAGACATTTTTCACAATATTGGTATAAACGACTCGGGGTGAATACCGTTGGTAATGATGGATGCTTTCACATATCAATAATAACAGTTGTAGGTAGTTACGAAAACATATACTTGCATAACCATGCTGAAATAAACCGTGGATGCTTTCTACTGGCAAAAGACCGGATAGAGATAGGGGAGAATTCTACGATAGCATACGGAGCAACCATTTTGACAAGTGCGAATCCTAATGGCCCTTACAATCAACTTGCAAAAATTTATCCGGCAATGCATGCTCCTGTTATTATTGGAAATAATGTATGGATTGGTTCAAATGCAATTATATTACCTGGAGTTACTATTGGGGATATGAGCGTAGTGGCTGCAGGTAGTGTAGTAACAAAAGATATACCAAAAGGTGTATTGGTTGCGGGGAACCCAGCTGTTATCAAGAAGAAACTTATTTAGATACAGAGTCCGACTATTATAATGTCGAACTAATAAGAATAGGCTAATAATTAATTAAGCAAAGGAATTAAAATTGATAAAAATGCGACCGATAGAACTGTTGAATGCGGCAAGAAAACATATAATTGTATCAGCGATGAAGCGTAAGGGGATAAAAATCAACCGTCGTATCGTTGTGCTCGAATCGGATGACTGGGGTAGTATTCGCGTTCCATCAATTGCAGCTATAGAAAAGCTGAGATCAGAAGGGGTCGCTCTCTGCGCCCCGACACGCTATGATCGCTTTGATACGTTAGAAACAGAAGCAGATTTGACCAGCCTGATGGAAGTGCTAAATTCAGTTAGAGATAAGAACGGTAATCCCGCGCGAATGACGATGAACTTTGTGATGGCCAATCCCGATTTTGAAAAAATAGGGAAGGAAGGATACCGTGGATATTATTATGAGCATTTCACCGAAACATATCAACATTATCCTCACAGTCACGACTCTTTCAACTATATTAGACAGGGAATGGAAGAAGCAGTGTTCCGACCTCAGTTTCATGGTCGGGAACACCTGAACGTACCCAAATGGATGCATGAGATAGAAAAGGGGAACGAGGCCGTTATCAAAGCTTTTGTGGAAGGTTGTTTCTCTTTAAGAATTGATGAGTTTGGGAAAAAAACTCATTTTTTGGAAGCTTGGAATGTCGAGAATGAAGAAGAAATGAAATATTTAGGAGAAGTTGTAAAGGAAGGACTTGAGATGTTTGAAAAAACATTTGGATATGTATCACGATCCATGATAGCTCCATGTTATACTTGGGATCCCGAGATAGAACAAATTGCATTTGATAAAAATGTGAGAATTTTGCAGAGTAGTATTGTCCAACGCCATTCGAAGTTCTATCATAGCTTGACTGGTAAGCACAGTAGCACACGATATTTAGGGGAAAGAAATGAAACGGGACAGATATACACTATCCGTAACTGTTATTTTGAGCCATCGGACAATCCACGAAATAATGCAGACCGCTGCCTAAAGAATATTGAGCAACAATTCAGTTGGCATCATCCAGCAATAATCAGTTGTCACCGACAGAACTTTATTGGTGAATTGGTACCAGAAAACCGAGACAAAAACCTGCGTGAATTTAAGCAGATGCTTAAGGCGATTGTCAGGAAATATCCTGACGTGGAGTTCTTGTCATCGGATGAGTTAGGCAGTTATCTTTCGAGTTTATAGAATCTTAAGTAAATAAAATAATTAGATAATAAGTAGCAACTTATAAATTAAAATCAAAATGTACGTATTCGAAAAAATCAAGTTTTATTATCAAAATCCAAAAGTTTTCAAATTAGTAGCATTGGAACATCTGTCTCCATTTCTCTCTACGTCCGCTTATATTAAGATAAGATGGAAGATAAGAATGGGATACTCGATAGACCTGAACAATCCACAGACGTTCAACGAAAAGTTACAGTGGTTGAAAGTTAATTATCGTAATCCTTTGTACACTACTTTAGTGGACAAGTTTTGCGTAAAAAAATATGTTGAAGAAAAGATTGGTTCAGAGTATGTTGTGCCATTGATAGACAGTTGGGATAGCGTAGATGATATAGACTGGGTAAAATTACCAAATCAATTTGTCATCAAATGTTCGCATGACTGCGGAGGGATGGTTATTTGCAAAGATAAGAGCAAATTGGATATTGAAGGAGCTAAACGTAAACTTAAGAAATGTTTGAGAACCAACTATTATTGGAAAAGTCGAGAATGGCCATATCGTGGAGTGAAGCATAAGATATTCTGTGAATCGTATATGGAGGATGAGCATGGAGAATTGCGTGACTACAAATTCTTTTGCTTCAATGGCGAACCAAAGGTGTTATTCGTAGCATCTGAAAGACAAAAAAAAGACGAAGAGACGAAATTTGATTTCTTCGATATGGATTTTAATCATCTGCCTTTTACCAACGGACATCCCAATTCGTCGGCTGTCATTGAACAGCCGGAAGGTTTTGAAAAGATGAAGGAATTAGCGGCAATACTGTCTCAGGGGATGCCACAAGTACGGGTGGATTTCTATAATGTTAATGGGCATATTTATTTTGGTGAATTCACATTCTTCCATTGGGGTGGAATGACACCTTTTACCCCTAAAGAGTGGGACTATAAACTTGGTAGTTGGATAGAATTGCCAAAGAGGAATATAAATAGAATAGCCGAATTTTAAAATATTAAGATTATGAAATTTTTGAATGTTATTAGAAAGGCCATTAATCGAGTTTGGAAGTTTATTTCAACACCTACACAGTATGCAAAAAGGTGTGGAGTAAAAATGGGTAAAGGATGTGTGATTAACACCAAACATTTCCCAACAGAACCCTATCTTATAGAGTTTGGGAATTATGTTAGAGTGGCTATGCATACGAAGTTTTTTACGCATGGAGGTTTAGTTGCACAGCGTTTCAACCACCCAGAATTAATTCTAGAGCAATATGGAAGGATTAAGGTTGGTGATTATTCATATATTGGCGATAGTTGTTTGATAATGCCTGGCGTAGAGATTGGCTCCAACTGCATTGTTGGGGCAGGAAGTGTTGTTACGAAATCTATACCTGACGGCATGATGGTGGCAGGAAATCCTGCTAAGATTATTGGAAAAACAGAAGATATGATTCAAAGAGTAGCAGCAAAGTGCCCCATAAAATCAAGAGATTTTTATAAGCTTAATCAAAGAGAAAGAAAAGAGTTTATTTTAAATATACCAGATGATTTATTGATTCATAAAAAAATGATGAGTGTTTGATTTTTAACACAAGAGAAATAGTGAAGCATATTCTTTTTTTAAATTCCAAAGATAGCATGACACATGGCGGTGCCGAAGAGATTATACGCCTAACTGCCATGCATTTTATTGAACAGGGGGATGATGTTCACATGTTCTTCCTGTTGGAGAAGCGTTTTGGTCATTGGGAGAAGATTAATAAGCCCAACCTCCATCTATACTATTCGAGTGGTGGCGGCAAATGGGGTACATTCAGTGTCCTTAGAAATTTCTGGAGAGTACATAATATAACTTTCGATTATTCCTTCTCATCAATAGCCTTCAATAACGGTTTGGTGGGATTAATGAAAAGATGTGGAATACTAAAAATTAATCATATAATCGGGCGTGAGTCTACATTAGTATTCAAACGATTTAAGGGCTCGGAACTATGGTTTAAAAAGTTGATGTATCGCATCGGTTATCCTGCCGTAGATACCGTAGTATGCCAGACGGATTATATGCGCCAAGAACTGCTTGGCGAGCTTCCTTGGCTGACAAAACGGTCAAAGGTGGTTGTCATTCCTAATCCAGTTGATATTAAGGCCATGAAAGCTATGGCTGCGGAACAAATAGATACAATACCATATGAACCTTATATAGTAGCATGTGGACGATTGCATCCAGTGAAGGCTTATGACCTGTTGATGTCAGCATTTGCCCGTTTGTTGGAAAAGTATTCGGAGTTAAACTTAGTTATACTAGGTGAGGGTACGGAAAGAAAAAGACTTGAAAGTCTGGCTTTGGAGCTAAATATCTCAGATAAGATTCATATGCCAGGCGAAGTACCCAATGTATATCCATATTTTAAAAATGCGAAGATGTGTGTTGTTACGTCTCATATAGAAGGCTTCCCCAATGTATTGTTACAGATGATGTCTCAGAACGAGCGAGTGGTGAGTACGACTTGTGCAGGTGGAATTGAAAATATTAAGGGCCTTATAACGTGCAAGCCAAGTGACGTTGATGCACTGACTGAAGCATTACTAAAAGGACTTCAAGTCGATGTGAGTGGTAACAGGGAGTTATTTGATATGGAACTCCAGTCAAGAAGTATTGATAAGTTTGTACAAAAAGCAACAAACGTAAACGAATGAAACAAAATAGAACATTGTTTGTTTCCATTGCAACACTAGGCAGCGGTGGGGCCGAAAGAGTCCTATCCGTGCTTTCTAAACCATTTGCTGACGAATATAACAGGGTAGAATATGTTCTGTGGCTTCATTATCCGCTTTTCTATACAATAGATAAAAGGGTTAAGATAGTGGATATCACAAAGGAGGCAGGTACGGATAACATCGTAAAGAAGATGTTATGGTTTCGCAGCTATGTGAAGAAACAGCAACCAGACCTTATCCTATCTTTTCTCTGGCCATGGAGTATGAAGGTGCTAGCCTCATTGCTGTTCACTTCCTTTAAGGTAGTGGTAGCAGAACGACAAGACCCGTATATTGTGCGAGGAGGAGCACCTATGCGATGGTTACGTGGTTTGTTGTATAGGAGGGCTAATGGAATCGTGGTGCAGACGGAGGCCAACAGTAAGAGCTATAGCGGCGACGTAAAGGTGATATATAATCCCGTAAGTATTTCTCAAGAGATAGTCGGTTCTGCATTGAGAGTAGAAAAGAAGAAACGTTTTGTGTCTGTAGGACGACTGATACCACAGAAGAATCAAGAACTGATGATACGTGCTTTTGCCGAGTTCTATAAGGGTCACAAAGATTATGAGCTCGTGATTTATGGAGAGGGTGAGTTGAGGGAAAGCTTGACACAATTAGCAGAAGAATTGGGTGTAGGAGTGGCTGTCAAGATGCCAGGAAATTCGTCAGATGTTGTAAGTAGTATCTCTGCTGCAACAGCTTTTGTATTGTCGTCGAACTATGAAGGTATGCCCAATGCCTTACTAGAGGCGATGTGCATCGGATTGCCTTGTATTTCAACAAAGGTGTCTGGCGCAACAGATTTGATTCAAACTGGTATGAACGGCTTATTGGTGGATTTGGATGATGTCAAACAAATGTCTGATGCAATGAAAACTTTTGCTGATAATACCAGATATTGCGAACAGTTGGGTCGCGAAGCATCAAGAGTTTATGAAAAGTTGAGCCCGGAAATTATTAATAATAAGTGGATTGAGTATATAAATAAAAAAATAAAAGAATAGAAGGCATGATAAAGACACGTAAAGATTTAAAAAACTATCTGGCAGCAGATTTAGCGGCCATGAAGCAGTCATCAAATCACTTGTGGCTGAAGCAACTGCTGTGGCCGAATGAAGTGCTTCGTTTTGAACGATTGTTGCGGTATGCTGAATACTATACGAATAATCGTGGTGGCTTGAAAGGAATGCTCATGTTACCTGCATTTCTATATTATAAATGGAGATTTAAGCGACAGTCAATAAAACTGGGTTTCTCAATACCATGTAATGTCTTTGGTCCAGGATTGGCGATAGCTCATTATGGAACAATCGTGGTGAATGGTAGCACCCGTGTAGGTTCTTTCTGCAGACTGCATGCCGGAGTCAATATAGGAACGAGTGGGGGGGGGCAAGAATGCACCACAGTTGGGCGATAATGTATATATAGGCCCTGGGGCTATTTTGTTTGGTGACATCAACATAGCCAACAATGTGACGATAGGTGCTAATGCTACAGTAAACAAAAGTTTTGAACAAGAAAACGTTGTTTTAGCAGGTACACCTGCAAAAGTTGTGAAAGAATATGCACCGGCATGGGTGGAATTTAACAGGATAAAGATAAATGAAAACAAAGAAGATCTTGATAATAAGTAATACAATAGTAGGTTTACACAGCTTTCGAAGGGAAGTAATCAAAGCTATTGTGGATGCTGGGTACAAGGTGATTATCTCTGTTCCGGATGATGATACAAAGGCCGATTTTTTCCGAGGTATAGGCTGCGAGATTATTCAAACTGAATTTAACAGGAGAGGTGTTAACCCTCTGGCTGATTTTAAGTTGATGTTGACTTATAGAAGGCTTATCAAGCAGTTGAGGCCAATGGCTGTGTTAACCTACACCATCAAGCCGAATGTTTATGGCGGCATGGCGGCAAGGTTATGCCGTGTACCGCAGCTCGCCAATGTAACCGGACTTGGCGATGCTGTTGAGAATGGTGGTTGGATGCAGAAACTAACAGTATTCCTTTATAAGATAGGTCTTGGAAAGGCTCAGCGTATCTTCTTCCAAAATGAAGGTAACCGTATATTCTGTGTACGGATGGGAATCTCCGGCGATAACATGACTTTATTGCCAGGATCTGGGGTAAATCTACAATATCATTCATGTCAAGATTATCCAGTTAATGATGGGCTGATACGCTTTCTATTTATAGGCAGACTGTTAAAGGACAAAGGTACGGAAGAACTTTTTGAAACTGCAAAGGTAATCAAAGGAAAATATCCTCAAACAGAATTCCATATTGTTGGATCAGTTGATGGCAACTACCAGACACAATTGGATGAGCTAGTTAATACCGGCGTCATCAAATACCTTGGCAGTCAATCGGATGTTCGGCCATTTATAGGTCAGGCGCATTGTACCATTATGCCTTCCTATCATGAAGGTATGTCGAATGTAAATCTCGAAAGTGCAGCAAATGGCCGTCCTGTGATTACGACGAATGTTCCCGGATGCCGAGAAACGATAGATGACGGGAGAACTGGATTTTTGGTTGAAGCCAAGAGCACAGAGTCATTAATTAATGGAGTGGAAAGGTTCCTTGCCTTGTCATACGAGCAGAAAGTATTAATGGGCCAAATGGCAAGAAAGAAGGTTGAGAATGAGTTTGACCGCCAAATAGTGATAGATTCATATATAAAAGAATTAAAAACGATTGGTTGATGTATAAGCATTTTTTTAAGCGATTTTTTGATTTTTGGATATCGCTAATAGCGTTGATTTGTATCAGCCCTATCTTGTTGGTTGTAACTATCTGGCTTCATTTTGTCAATAAGGGTGCTGGAGCCTTTTTCTTCCAAGAGAGGCCAGGTAAAGATGGAAAGATATTCAAGGTGATCAAGTTTAAGACAATGACAGATGAACGGGATGCAGAAGGTAATCTATTACCAGATGCAGATCGCTTAACAAAAATTGGGAAATTCGTTCGCTCAACTTCAATCGACGAGTTGCCACAGTTGCTCAACGTACTGAAAGGTGATATGGCTTTGATAGGCCCTAGGCCTTTATTAGTTCAGTATCTGCCACTATATAGCGAAGAACAAGCACGCCGTCACGAAGTAAGGCCAGGTATAAGCGGCTGGGCTCAGTGTCATGGACGTAATGCTATTAGTTGGACAGAGAAGTTTAAACTTGATGTGTGGTATGTGGATCACGTAAGTCTGCTGACAGACATAAAGGTAATATGGATTACCATCATGAAAGTATTGAAGCGTGCCGACATCAATGAGGCTGGACAGGCAACGATGGAAGCATTTAACGGGCATAACTGATTATAGAAAAATGAAAGATATTGCAATATTTGGAGCAGGAGGCTTTGGGAAAGAAGTTGCTGGCCTTATCACTTGGATTAATAAGGGAACACCGGAGTGGAATCTGATTGGGTTCTTTGACGATGGAGTAGAGAAGGGACATGTAGTTTCGCATTGGGGTGTGGTGTTAGGAGGAATGACAGAGTTGAATGAATGGCAAAGCCCGTTGGATGTGGCTATAGCCATAGGAAACCCTGTTTCATTAAAAAGAGTCAGAGAAAGAATAACCAACAAGAATATTGCTTTCCCTAATGTTATTGCCCCTACCTTCGGCATTTCAGACACACGGACTTTTACTATAGGTGAAGGAAATATCATAGGTAATGGATGTGCCGTATCTGTTGACGTGACTATAGGAAACTTCAATATCTTAAATGCAGATATCGTAATGGGACATGATGCAGTGATTGGTAACTATAATGTGCTGATGCCAGACATCAGAGTCTCAGGAGAGGTGAAGATAGGTGAGGAGAACCTTATAGGTGTCGGTAGTATAATCCTACAGCAGATAAAGGTTGGGAACAATATACATTTGGGTGCAGGTGCCGTTCTTATGACCAAACCTAAGAATGGATGTACTTATATTGGGAATCCAGCGAAATTATTCAAGTATTAAAAATACTATATTATTAACATCTTAAACATTTAAAAATTATGGAACTGAAAGAGTTTATTGAGAATTTTGCAAACCAGTTTGATGACACCGATTCTTCTGAGATCAAGGCTGAAACCGTGTTCAAGGACCTTGACGAGTGGTCATCTCTTATCGCTCTGAGCGTGATTGCAATGGTTGATGAAGAGTATGATATTACCATCAAGGGTGACGACATTCGTAACTCCAATACCGTGGAGGATTTGTTCAACGCCGTAAAGGCAAAAGCTTAATTTAATTGTATGGCATTTCTTAAAATAGAAAATGTAGCCATCCGTGGAATCTCAGCCTGTGTGCCACCGAAGGTGGAGGAAAATAAAGACCTCCCCTTCTATGGCCCAGGAGAGGCAGAGCAAGTGATGGCAGCAACTGGTATTGAACGTCGACATATAGCAACACCAGACATTGCCGTAAGCGACCTTTGCTTCAAAGCGGCTGAGAAACTCATAGAAAAATTAGGATGGGAAAAAGAAAGCATTGACCTTATTGGTCTGGCAACTCAAAATCCAGACTATGTTAATCATCCTACTTCCTTTGTGGTTCATGAGCGTTTGGGATTGCCTGAGAGTACCATGTGTATTGATTTCTTCCATGGATGTCCTGCTTGGGTGGTGAGTCTAAGTAGTGTGATGGCTATGATAGCAAACGGTAGCATCAAGCGTGCAATTCTTCTTGATGGAGACACTGTTTCAAAAAATCAAAGAAAATTGGACAGAGAATCCCGTCCTCTTTTTGGTGATGCTGGAACAGCCACCGCTTTGGAATATTGTGAAGGTGCACCCGCTACATTCTTCAATATAGGTACAAAGAGTGAAGACGGTATGGCTATTGCGAACCCGAGAGGCGGCTATCGTAATCCTCACACATTGGAAACACTAAAACGTAAACTAGATCAGATTGAGGGATTGTACCTTGATCAAGAAAACACAAGTCATATGGATTCCATGGATGTGTTCTCTTTTGCCATCACAAAGGTACCCAAGGCCATTAAAAAGCTTTGTGCTGAATACGAGATTAACATGGAGGATATTGATCAATTGGTATTGCATCAAGCAAATAAAATGATTGATGAAACCATTGCCAAACGTATGAAAGTCCAAATGGAGAAAGTTCCATTAAGTCTCAAAAACTACGGCAATACAACAAGTGCAAGCATCCCTTTAACTATGGTGTCTGAAAGTGCTGAACTATATAAGCAAGGGAAGAAGCGTACAATCGTATGTGGTTTTGGTACAGGTTTAGCATGGGGGGCTGCCTATTTTGAAACGAATAATCTGGTTATTCCAGAGGTTGAGAATTATTAATAAGGATAAAATAATAGTATAATAATGTATAATCCATATTCCCTTGAAGGGAAAACCGTATTAGTGACAGGCGCCTCGTCCGGTATAGGACAGGCGACTGCCATTGAGTGCTCGAAAATGGGTGCTTGTGTTATCATAACCGCTCGCAATGAAGAACGGTTGAATGAAACTTTAAATGCTCTTGAAGGTGAAGGACATAGAAAGATAGTTGCAGATCTGACTGTAGATGAAGATTTGAAAAAAGTAGTTGCAGAAACAGGTAAGTTGGATGGGCTTGTTCTAAGCGCAGGACGCGGCTATTCTCGCCCAATTCCCTTTTGCAGTAGGGAGGAATTTAATAACGTAATGGAAATAAATTTCTTCTCTTCTGTAGAGTTAATGAGATTGCTTCTGAAGAAAAAGAACATTGTAAAAGGTAGTTCTATCGTTTTTGTTTCATCTGTGGGAGGAACGAGAAATTATGGAATTGGTAATGGTATTTATTCTGCATCAAAAGCAGCCCTTGATGCCATTATGAAGACAACGGCTAAAGAAGTGGGTATAAAGAATATCAGGGTGAATAGCGTTAATCCTGGAATGGTACATACTAAACTTATACATGGAGGCGCGATTTCAGAAGAACAATTGCTAGCCGATCAAAAAAAATATCCGTTACAAAGGTATGGAGAGCCTAGAGAGATTGCGTTAGGTATAGTATATCTGCTCTCAGATGCAGCTTCATGGGTAACGGGGCATCGTTTGGTTATTGATGGAGGTGTAACAATCTAAGCTGCAATAATGGAGAATATTGGTCATAAGAACGCCATTATTACAGGCTCGAACCGTGGTATAGGTGCAGTTGTTCTAGAAGAACTGGCGAGCCATGGACATAATATATGGGCATGTGCTCGCAAGCCTAATCCAGAGTTTGAGGAGAGAATAAAGATTCTTTCTGAAAAGTATGGAGTATGGATAAAGCCAGCGTATTTCGAGCTATCCAACGAGGACGAGATAAAGGCTGGCCTAAAAAGCATCATGTCCGAGAAACTACCGATAGACATACTGGTAAATAATGCCGGTATGGCTTTCGGTGGTTTGATGACTATGACACCAATAGCTAAGTTGAAAGAGGTGTTTGAGGTGAATTATTTCTCTCAGATTCTGATGATGCAACTGGTGGCTAGAGTGATGATGCGTCAGAAATCAGGATGTATTATCAATATGGCATCGGTTGGTGGTATTGAAACCAATCCTGGTTATTTGGCCTACGGATCCAGTAAAGCCGCACTGATTTGGGCAACCAAATGTGTGGCAAAAGAACTTGGCCCATACGGGGTGCGAGTAAATGCGGTAGCACCCGGATTTACCAACACTAGCATGGGACATTTCAACAAGGATGAAGAGTTAAATAAAATGATAGAAAAGACTAGCCTTAGGCGAATGGCATCACCCGAAGAAATCGCCAAAGGTGTAGCATATCTTGCTAGTGACGATGCTTCGTTTGTGACTGGTCATGTTTTAGTAATAGATGGCGGTAGAAGTGTATGACAGATAAAGAAAAAGTAATTTCGTTTATAGAAAACATGCGTGCGAACGCCATTGAGATGGCACATAACGCAGGGAAGGCTGGCTGTCACATAGGCGGTAGCTTCTCCAGTATGGAGATATTAGGTGTGTTGTACTCAAGTGTATTACACTATGATGTTAACAATCCCGAGTGGGAAGAGCGCGATAGGTTTATACCAAGTAAGACCCATTGCATCCTGTCCCATTTCACAGCCTTGGCAGAGGCAGGCTATGTACCCAAAGATCAATTGATGTCATTCCATGAGGACGGTGGTCTGTTGGCAGGTCATCCCTGGAACTTGAATATTGGATTAGAGTTTGCCGGAGGCAGTCTGGGTATGGGCATCTCTGTCGGTGTAGGAAAGGCACTCTTTGCCAAACGCAAAGGCTTAAAATTCAACACATTTATATTGGTGGGTGATGGCGAGGCAAACGAAGGTTCCGTATGGGAAGCCTTTATGTCAGCCTCACAATATAAATTAGATAATCTGACAGTCATTATTGACTATAACAACATGCAGTTTGACGGACCCAATAATGCCATTATGGCACTTGCTCCGTTAGCTGACAAAATGCGGGCATTTGGTTTTGAAACTGTAGAAGTAGACGGGCATTCAGTAACAGAGCTGATGGGAGCCTTCCAAACTCCGCATGATGGTAAACCACTAGCTATTGTCGCACACACAATTAAGGCACATGGTGTACCTTCATTGGAAAATAAGGCAGAGTCGCATCATGCCGCTTTGTCGGAAGAAGATTATTTATTCTTGACTAAAAAGGATTGAGAAATATGGTAGAGTTTAATAAGAGAAATGCACGGATGTGGTCTATCATGGGAATCAATCCCTGCATCTGGAGCGTAGGTTTGGAAGAAGTCCTAACACAAAATAAGAATATCGCAATATTTACCGCAGACCTGCAACGCTATTCAGGTTTGAATCGCCTATTTACACAATATCCGGAGTTGTGTTTCAATATGGGTATTGCAGAGCAGAATATGGTAGGTTCTGCTGCCGGTATGGCTATGGAGGGAGTGCAGACTTGGATGACTACATACGCCCCCTTTATGTCCTTCCGCTGTGCAGACCATTTCCGTCATTTGATGGGAAACCTCAATCTAAATATGAAAGCAATTGGTTCAGCAGCAGGATTTGCTGCCGGATTATCTGGCTCATCACTGTTGGCTGTAAGTGATATGGCTTTTGCTAGAAGCGTACCCAATATGGTTGTACTCTCACCGGCAGATTGTGCAGAGGCCATCAAGATGGTACTTGCTATATCGGAGATTAAATCACCTGTCTATATGCGTTTTTGCGGAACAACCAATATCCCCATGGTTTATACAGACGACTATGAGTTTGTGCTTGGAAAGATTAACGTGGTATCAGAAGGTGAAAAGATTGCTATCTTGGCAACAGGTAATGATGTCGTTTATAATGCCATGAAGGCTGCGAAAACTATCAGTGAAAACAAAGGTTTCTCTCCGCTTGTTGCAGATGTCCATACCATCAAACCATTTGATAAGGAGTTCGTAAAGGGATTGGCTGGCACGTATGATGCTGTTGTAACGATAGAGGAACATAGCGTTATCGGAGGCTTGGGCTCAGCCGTGGCAGAAACCATTGCTGAGAATGCATTGCCTTTGAAGCTCCATACCATAGGTATAAAGGAAAAACCATACATAATGGGTAAACGCCCCTTTATGTTGAAGCAGGCTGGACTTGATGTAGAAGGAATAGTAAACAAATTAGAATCAATTATATAGAATGGCACTGACAAATATCAGTAACGTAACAATCAGAGGGATTGCTGCATGTGTTCCCTCTCATGTTGAAGAGAATTTAGACATCCCTGTATTTAATCCCGGAGAGGCAGAGCGCGTTATTGCTCAGACAGGCATAGAAAGGAAACATGTAGTTGATGAAGGCGTATGTGTTTCAGACCTCTGTGTGAAGGCTGGCGAGAAGCTACTGGCAGACCTTGGTTGGGAAAGAGACTCAGTGGATGCTATTGCATTCGTGTCTTTGGCACCAGATTATCTAGAACCCCCAACAGCCTGTGTTATCCATGGCAGAATGGACTTTTCGGAAGATTGTTTCTGCTTGGACATGTCTCATGGATGCCCTGGTTGGGTAAATGGCCTTTTTTCATTGGCATCCATCGTTAGCAATGGTGACATTAAAAGAGCAATTTTGTTTAATGGAGATACACCAACTCAAGGAACTTCACCATTAGACAAAGAGTCCAGACCATTGTTCGGTGATGCAGGAATAGCAACAGCCTTGGAGTTTGACACAACATCTGAAGGGTTGCAATTCCAGCTTGGAACAAGAGGAAAGGATTTCAAGGCTATCTGGAAAGAATATGGTGGCAGAAGAAATCCTATTACCCCAGAGGCTCTGGAATACAAGGAAATCGGAGAGCACATTGTTCGTCGTGGTATAGATGCCACAATGGATGGTATGAGCGTGTTCGCCTTTGGTATGACGATGGCACCAAAGAGTGTGAATCAGCTTATGGAACATTTCAATATTGATAGGGAAAAGGTGGATAAGTTTATTTTCCATCAGGCCAACCAATATATGAATGAGCGAATCAGAAAGAAGCTTAAATTAGACCCATCAATTGTACCTTATAGTTTGAAGGATTATGGCAACACAGGTAGTGCCTCAATTCCTTTAACGCTGGTAACACAATGCCATGAGGAGTACGCAACTAAGAAGATGAATACCGTAGCTTGCGCCTTTGGAGTAGGCTTGGCATGGGGTTCTGTTCATTTTGTAACAGACAAGATAGTCTGTCCTGAAGTGATATTATATTAATTTAAAAAGTATAAGAAAATGAGTAATTTAGAAAAGTACAACGAAATTTTTTGTGAGAATCTGCAGGTGACTGCCGAACAACTACCTGAACTGAAATATCAGGGAGTAGAACTGTGGGACTCTGTAGGTCACATGACGCTGATGGCTGCCCTCGAGGATGCATTTGACATCATGCTGGACACGGATGACATTATTGACTTCTCTTCTTACGAAAAGGGAAAGGAGATTCTGAAAAAGTACGACGTTGAAATCTGATGTGTCGTTATCAGGTAAACATTGAGAATGAACCATTGGAAATCTACAGGTTCCCATACGAGCCTGTAGATTCCAATATGTTTTTTATTCCGAGTGGTGATACGGGAATTGTTTTCGATCCCAACGAGAACGATGAACTTCTTAATGTGTTTGAGCAATACGGTACAAAACGTATTGTTATTGTGCTGACTCACGAACATTATGACCATACCAATGGTACGATTTGGCTACAGTCTAAGATTGAGTCAAAGTTGTTTTGTCAACAGGAATGTGCCAAGACTATAGCTATTGAAAAAGGTAATGAACCTAAGCTGGTTGCTATCGTATTAGCAGCACGTGATGCAGAAGATGGTGGTCATCGGTATGATGATTTCAAATCATCTATGAAGCATTATACCCTTCATGCAGACGATACTTATGAAGAAGAGTATGAATTGATTGTTGGTGACATTAAATTAACCTGTTACTCGATGCCTGGGCATACCCCTGGTAGTTCGATTTATATATGGGGCGACAAATGTGTTTTTACAGGAGATTCTCTGATACAGAACACGCCCACCATATTACGATTTAGAGAAAGCAACAAGTCTATTTATGAGGCAAAGACAAGACCTTTCTTGAAATCATTGGACAAGAATATGCTGGTTTTCCCCGGCCATGGGGAACCATTCAAGATACAAGATGCAAAATACCTATAATCATGTTTGATCTATTAAGATACGCGGATAACATTGCAGTAGAAACTGAGCAAGGCAAGAAAATGACATATGCTCAGTTAGAGAAAGATGCAAATGCAATAGCTGAGGTAATGAAGTCTCGGAAATTTACATTCTGCCTATGTGAAAACACTTTAGGCAGTTTTGTGGGTTATGTGGCTTTTATGACGCATAATATCCCCACGGTATTGCTGGATGGCAGCAAGGATATGGGAATAGTTCAGGGACTTGCCAACCATTATATGCCAGAATATATCTGGATTCCTACAAATCGTGTCGATGAATTAGGACATGGTGTTCCTGTTATTACATACGAGGACTATACGCTTATAAACTGGGCCGAAACTCAACATAAGATTAATCCTGATATATTACTCTGTCTAACTACTTCAGGAACTACTGGTAGTCCGAAGTTGGTGAAATTGACAGAGACGAATCTGAAAAGCAATGCAGAGTCAATAGCAGAATACCTGAAGATTACGGAGAAGGAGAGGGCAATTACTTCACTACCAATGTATTATAGTTTTGGTATGTCAGTTATAAATAGCCACATGATAAAAGGTGCAACATTGTTGCTGACAGATAAAGCAGTGATACAAAGAGAGTTTCTTAACTTCTTGAAAGAGGGCAAGGCTACATCTATTGCAGGTGTACCTTACACTTACGAAATGCTTCGCAGGCTTCGTTTCCTGAAAATGGATTTACCTGAATTGAAAACCATGATCCAGGCAGGAGGAAAACTCAATGCAAACATTGTAAAAGAATATGTGGAGGCCGCACAGACCTCCGGTAAGGAGTTCATAGTGATGTATGGTCAAACAGAGGCTGCACCTCGCATGAGTTACCTTCCTTTTGATAAGGCGTTGGAGAAATATGCGAGCATTGGTATAGCCATTCCTGGAGGTAAACTTTCTGTTCGTGATGTGAATAATCAGGAGATAACAACCCCTGATATAGATGGCGAATTGATATATGAAGGCCCTAATGTTTGTATGGGCTATGCTGAGTGCATAGAGGACTTGGCAAAGGGTGATGAAAATCATGGTGTGCTACATACAGGTGATGTAGCCAGATTTGATAGTGATGGTTATTTCTATATTACAGGTCGTATGAAGCGATTTGTAAAGGTTTGGGGAAACCGTTGTAATCTCGATGCAACAGAGCAGTTGGTAAAGGCTATTACAACAAGTTGTGCTTGCGTTGGCGTAGATGATAAGATAACCATTTTTGTCACAGAAAGCGGTTTGGAAGATAAAATCAAAGAATATCTTGTTGAAAAAACAGGATTAAATACTAGAGCTTTTGATGTGAAGGTGATAGAAGCTATTCCGACATTGCCCTCTGGGAAACTTGATTATCAAACAATGCAAAAAATGATCTGAAATATGACACTTGAAGAATTATTGAATGTTGCCCCATATTCGATGGGCAAAGAAGAGAAACATGCTGTTTTGGATGAATATTTGGTGAACCTTACCAAGTACCACTATGAGCATAGTGAGGAATACCGCAAGATGCTGGACGGTACAGGCTTCGATATCAACAAAGTTCAGCACTATGAGGATTTACCTTATCTGCCAGTAAGCCTGTTCAAGGATCTTACTCTAAGAAGTGTGGCTGAAAATGAGGTGATTAAAACAATGACTTCATCAGGTACGACTGGCCAAAAGACCTCTAAGATTTATCTTGACCGAGAGACTTCTGCAAACCAAACCAAGACGCTTACCAAGATTGTATCATCACTTCTTGGGAATAAGCGTGTGCCCATGATTATCCTTGACTCCAGCAATGTGGTGAAGGACAGAAATATGTTCTCTGCACGAGGTGCTGGTATCTTGGGTTTCTCTATGTTTGGCAGCAAGCGTATGTATGCGCTGGATGAGAACATGGAGTTGGATATTGAGGGCATGAAAGCGTTCTTGGAGGAGCACAAAGATGAGACCATTTTCCTCTTTGGCTTCACCTTTATGATTTGGCAACACTTCTATAAGAAGTTGAAGGAGAGTGGCTACAAGCCAGACCTCTCTAAGGGTGTGCTCATTCATGGCGGTGGTTGGAAGAAACTGGTTGCAGAGTCCGTCTCAACAGTTCAGTTCAAGCAGTGTCTGAATGATGTTTGTGGAATACCTGTTGAGAATGTTCATGATTACTATGGTATGGTAGAGCAGACAGGTACTATCTATATTGAGTGTGAATGTGGTCATCTTCATGCCTCAAACTTCTCAGATATCATTATCCGTAATCCTAAGGACTTCTCGGTAGCCAAGAATGGTGAAACGGGTATCATTGAGGTGGTAAGTGTGCTACCTAAGAGTTATCCAGGTCATGTGCTCCTCACAGAGGATGAAGGCGTTGTGCTGGGTGAGGATGACTGCCCATGCGGACGTAAAGGAAAGTACTTCCATATCCATGGTCGTATCAAGAATGCTGAAATCCGTGGTTGCTCTGATACCTATGCTGCCAAATTTGGTAAACTTTCTGGATTGGAGTTCGTGATTGGTGATGACAAGACCATAGAGCAGATGCCTTCAATTCCTGCATTGCCGCCGTTTGCAGAGCCAGTGATTTCTTTCTTCAATGACCTTTCTAAACTTATTATGCAAAGAGGCCGTCAGTATTCCGATGTGATGACATTTGGATTCTGGTGCCGTAAGGGAGCCTTGTTGCAGGAAAAGGCTAAATATATAGATTTAGAGCGCAGATTGGGTCGCGGTATTGTGTTCCATAGTACTCCTTCGAATGTCCCTGTAAACTGTGCATTTAGTTTTGCTGCCGGTTTGTTGGCTGGTAATGCTAATATAGTTCGTCTGCCCGCTAAAGACTTCCCACAGGTGCAGATTATCAGTGATTGTGTACGTGAGTTGTTAGAGACTACTCATAAGGAGATGGCTCCTTATATCTGCTTTGTGAAGTACCCACCAATCAAGGAGATAACCGACCTCTTCTCTGGTATGTGCCAAAGCCGTGTTGTTTGGGGTGGTGATGCTACCATTGCTGAAATCCGTCAAAGTCCTTTGCAGCCTAGAGCTAATGAGGTGAATTTCGCAGACCGATATTCCTTCTCCGTGCTGAATGCAGATGCATTCTTGGCCGCAGAAGATCAGGATAAGGTGGTGCAGAACTTCTATAACGACACATACTTCTCTGACCAGAATGCCTGCACAGCCCCTCGTATCATTGTGTGGGTAGGGGTGAAGAAGGCTGAGGGTAAGGAACTGTTTTGGAAGAAGGTAGTTGAGTATGCTAAGGAACACTACAACATTGCACCTGTACAGACCATTGGTAAGATCAATGCTTTGTATAAGGCTGCAGCAAATCTGAAGCTTGGTAAGGTGACAGTTGAACAGCCCCTGTTGACTCGTATACAGGTGGATAGTCTGATTCCAGTGTTGATGGACTATCGTTTTAATAGTGGTTACTTCTATGAGTACGATGCCAAGTCTTTGACAGACTTGCTGCCTATTGCTACCATCAAGAGCCAGACTGTAACCTATTATGGTCTGACACGTGAGGAGATTATTAAGTTTGTAAACGAAGATCATCCTCAGGGAGTAGATAGATTTGTTCCACTTGGCAAATCTATGGACTTTACGCTGGTTTGGGATGGTTATGATTTGATAACGACATTAAGTAGAATTGTAAATATCATATAAATAATGGCAAAAGCATACGTTTTCCCTGGTCAGGGAGCCCAATTCGTAGGAATGGGCAAAGACCTTTACGAGAGTAATAAACGAGCACAGTTGTTCTTTGATAAGGCCAACGAGGTGCTTGGGTATAGAATCACCGATATTATGTTTGGTGGAACAGATGAGGAATTGAAGCAGACAAAGGTAACACAACCTGCCGTTTTTCTCCATTCTGTCATCACTGCATTTTGTATGGATGATTTTCAACCTGATATGGTGGCAGGTCATTCATTGGGTGAGTTTTCTGCTCTTGTGGCTGCCGGTGCATTGACATTTGAGGATGGTCTCCGCTTGGTATATGCCCGAGCTATGGCTATGCAGAAAGCTTGTGAGGCAGCCCCTTCTACAATGGCTGCCATTATTGCACTGCCTGACGAGACCATAGAGCAGGTATGTACTGAGATTAGCAAGGAAGGCAACGTGGTAGTACCAGCCAATTATAACAGTCCTGGTCAGGTAGTGATTTCTGGTAATGTAGAAGCTATTAAGGAGGCTTGTGCCAAACTGAAAGAGGCTGGAGCTAAACGTGCTTTGCCGTTGGCTGTGGGTGGCGCTTTCCATTCACCGCTGATGGAGATGGCTCGCGTAGAATTGGCAGCTGCCATTGAGAAATCACCAGTGGCTGCTCCTATTTGCCCTGTGTATCAGAATGTGGATGCCAAGCCGCATACAGACCCCGTGGAAATCAAGGAGAACCTGCTGAAGCAGCTGACTTCGCCTGTGCGCTGGACGCAGAGCGTGAAGAATATGATTGCAGACGGGATGACGGAATTTGTGGAGTGTGGCCCTGGTCAGGTGCTGACGGGACTGATTGGACGGATTCAGAAGAGCATGGAGCAGTAATGTGTTTGTGTAATATAGAAACTCTTTTTTTGACTCGATAACCTGGTTGCTCTCCGATGTGGGAGTTGCCAGGTTTTGATTTGGGAATGGGGCCTGGTTCCTGTTCAGATAGGATAGGAGCAGGAAATAATCAATAGTAAGGTGATGCCACGGCAGGCAATAGAATCATTAGAAACGGGTAATTAGCATGTTATGATGCGTGGTATAAATCATCAGAACACAAAAGCATTCCTTGAAGTGGTGAGGGCTGGGCTATGGGAGATTGATGTCCGGCTCACGCCATATCAAGATATAAAATGGAAGGAGGTCTATCGTCTTGCTACCGAACAATCGGTTCTTGGACTTGTTCTTGCAGGATTGGAACACTCGGATGTAAAGCCACCTCAGGTGTTGCTATTGCAGTGGATAGGAGAAGTGCAGGTAATCGAGCAACGTAACAAGGATATGAATGCCTTTGTTGCTCACCTTATTGAGAAACTGCGGAAGACTGATATAAAGGCTCTGCTCGTAAAAGGACAGGGAGTAGCACAATGTTATGAGAAGCCTTTTTGGAGAGTTTCTGGTGATGTGGATTTGTTGTTGAGTGACGAGAATTATCAAAAAGCAAAAGAATTGCTTATTCCTTTAGGTGAGGTGACAGAATCGGAGGATGTGGCAAAGAAACATCTGGCACTTAAAATAAATGGCTTTGATGTAGAACTTCATGGAAGAATGCCTTTCGGCATTTCTTGTAGAGCAGATAATATTGTTGATGAGGTGCTTGAGGATTCTTTGCTAAAGGGTGGGGTAGGTAAATGGTCTGTTGATGAAACTGATGTGTTTATGCCTAACCCCAGCAACCATATACTGATAGTTTTTACTCATTTTTTGCGCCACTTTTTTATTGAGGGCGTAGGACTTAGACAGATTTGTGACTGGTGCAGATTGCTTTATACCTATAGGGATACATTGAATTACGGACT
>JAEEGL011895435.1_pt1 | contig 29251 bp, 29 predicted proteins | sample 9134231 | NCBI WGS metagenome assembly JAEEGL01 (sample SAMN16246548, study PRJNA631951) | gut metagenome | biome: gut microbiome; feature: rumen; material: fiber-attached | host: Bos | place: Iran: Karaj | collected 2018-10 | reverse complement strand
TGCTGTTGAACCGGCTGCCGTGTGCCGTATACCACAGCCCGACACACAGCAGGACAAGCCAAAGATAAAAGGAAGAATCAACAGGAAAGCCGAGCGTTTCACGAAGCATCTCCGTCTGGCAGAAGACGGCGAGAAGGAGCAGGGCAAGGTTGATGGAGGTGTTGAGCTTCTCTTTCATGAGACATGCACCTCCCCGGCGGAGACGGTCAGCACGCAGCGCTTTTTTGAAGCATCAAAGCTGCACGGAGCAGAAGGCGGAGAAGACAGAATGTCATACAGCGCCTGAAGACAGTCCTGCTCGTTTGACACGGGATACATGCTGCCGGATACGATAAAGTGGGGCAGCTCCCGCCTGCACAGTTCGTCAGACAGCCAGCGAAGAATGCCGAGGCCGGCTTCGACTTCCGCATCATTGTGAAGAACAAGGAAAATGTCGCTGTTCTCCGGAATCAGCGCTTCGCGGACAATCAGCTTGTCGGTTTTCGAGCTCAGCTTCCAGTGAATGCTTCTGAGCGTATCCCCGGGCATATACTCTCGCAGGTCGTAGTCTTCCGCCATGCCGCCGCCGGCTTTTGGCCTGAGCACAGGCTCACTGTTGAGCGCCTCGTCAAGATGAAAACCCTCCTGAGGCTGAGATGCTGGAGGGAGCACCGTACAGGAGACGACTTCCGGCAGATGCTTCCGGATGAAAAAGAAGCCAAGCAGATCACTGCAGGTCCATCTCGTGATCCGCACGGTAAGCTTTCCACAGGAATCCGTCGGAAGAGAGAAGAGAAGGGATTCTTCAGACAGATTGGGATAAATAATCTCCGTAAGCTCACTGTCCCCCGTAAACAGATTTTCCGCAACGATACGCAGCTTTACCTGGCTGAGGGTAAAGGGAACGCGGGAGCGGAACGACAGACGCACATTGCAGGGCTTGCCTTTTTCAACGCAGTCCGGGCAGGAAGGGGTGAGCCGGACAGAGAGCATGGACGGAAGAGACACAATGAAAATCAGCACAGGAACAGCCAGCAGGGCCAGTTCCAGATAGGGAAGGAACCAGCCGTAGTAAATGAACCGCAGCATATGAACGGCTGCTATGCACAGCAGATAAAAGAAAAAGGAAAGAGAAGGAAACATCTTTTACTGGATGGCGGGAGCCTTCACCGCCTTCATAATCGCATCGAGGATCTCCGCATGCCCGGAAGGAGCGATATCCTGTGACCAGATCAGGCGGTGATCAATGCAGTCATGATAGACAAAGCGAACATCCCGGGGGAGTACATAGTCCCGGCCCTGCAGCCAGGCGACAGCTCTTGCAAGAGCCGTCAGTGCCAAAGAAGCGCGGGGGCTTGCTCCCTGAACGATACCGGGGTGGCTGCGCGTTTTCTCGCAGAGCGTGACAATATAATCCAGAACGACATCCTTTACAAAAATCTGCTCGGTTTCTTTTTTCATGGCGAGCAGATCCTCACGGCTGACAACCTGCTTCGCCGTATCGGCGGTGATGCCCTGCTGCCTGCGGCGCACGATTTCCATCTCGTCCTCATGAGAGGGATACCCGAGGGAGAGGCGGAGCATGAAACGGTCCAGCTGGGAGTCCGGAAGCATCTGGGTGCCTTTAGCCCCAGCCGGATTCTGCGTGGCAATCACGATGAACGGCTGCGGAACGGGATACGTCTGATTATCGACGGTGACTTTTCCCTCTTCCATTGCCTGCAGCAGAGCGGACTGGGTGCGGCTGGTCGCACGGTTCAGCTCGTCAGCCAGGAAGAGATTGCACAACACAGCGCCTTTCTGATAAACCAGAAGATTGCTGCTGCGATCAAAAATTGAATAACCGGTAATGTCCGAAGGCAGCACATCCGGAGTAAACTGCACACGGTTATACTCCAGACCCAGCGCGCCGGACAGAGCGACAGCAAGCGTCGTTTTTCCCACACCGGGGATATCCTCCATCAGGATATGGCCGCCTGCCAGAATGGCCAGCAGGGCTTTGACAATCACTTCATCCTTGCCTGCCAGAATACGGCTGACCTCCCGGAGAATGAGCCTGGCATTTTCATTGGTGTTATGAGTATCCATAAAGATAGCCTGCTTTCATGAGATTTTACTATTATACTATAGCACCCGGGCGAAATTCAAATCAAAAAGCGCGCTTTAACAAAACGTTAATCTTCCCGAAAAGACGAAAAGCTCCGGCGAGGATGACCGGAGCTTTACACAACCTTATATACTCTATTCGATATTACCAAATCTGTCAAGAGTATATCTTGAAAAGAATGAAAAAACCAGCAATATATACAAAACTGGCTGTGATAATTCGTGCATCTTTGCCAATTGCTTTTTTACCGTCTGTTTGTTATTATAATCGCACAAGGAAGCTTTCCTTTGAATAAAAGCTCGCAGTTAAATGTTCCGTGAGCGGAAAATGACGAAGAAAGAGAGGTAACCAGGATGTTAGATACAAAAATGACGGAAAAATAGCCCTTGGCCGATGCGGGTGAAAGACGTGTTGGTCAAGGGCTATTTCTTTTTTATTGCCATTTTTTGCAGAGAATGCTATGATGAAGGCATGAAAAAAGAAAAATGGGCTGAAAAGTTAACATTGATCCTGTGCAGCGCGGCGGCAGCTTTTGCCTTCTTTGTGTATGCGCCGTACAGCATCTATTTCCCTAACGCAGAGGAGTTCACATTCACGTTCTATGATTTCTGGTGGATTCCGCTGCTTTGTTTTGCCACCAGCTGGGCGATGTTGCTGATTCCGGGGATCCTTTTTCGGAAAGTGAGATGCGCCTGGTGCGGCTTTTTGTTCGGGATTACACTGTGCATGCTGCTACAGGGAAGCCTGCTCTATCAAGATTACGGAGCTTTTAACGGCCTGCCTTACGACTGGCAGAGCAATCTCCGGCAGATCCTGCCGGATGCCGCTGTATGGCTGCTCGTAACCGGCATCTGCATTTTCTGCTTGATGCGATGGGAAAAGGTGACAGCAAAGCTGTTCACAGCCGGCAGCGCTGTGCTGCTGGCCTTTCTGATCCTCACATGCGGGCTGCTGATCGCTTCTTCCAAACGGGAATACCTGCTGCAAGGGGAGACGTTCGTCAGCGACAGGGATTTGCTGACGGTTTCCGAGACGCAGAATGTGCTTGTGATTGTGCTGGATATGTTTGACAGCTCCTACATGGAGACCATTCTGGAAAGCGATGAGGAGACAGCGGAAAACTTCCGGGACTTTACCTGTTATGCCAACACGACCGGATGCTTCGGATCAACAAACTACTCGCTCGGGTCCTTCCTGTCCGGAGGCCTGATGCTCAATCAGCAGCCATCCTACAGGGAAACGCTGAATGCAAATTATGAGAATAATCTTCTCTTCCCGGCATTGCTGGAAAACAACTGGCAGACCGGCATCTACACAGAGGGAAAGTTTATCCCGCACAAGCTCGCAGAGAACGCAGACAACTGCCTGAAAGGGGAGAAGGCGGCGATTCAGGATATACCGGCTTTCCTGTCTGCACTTTACCGGATGTGTGCCTGCAGATTTGCGCCGGATGCCGTCCGCCCGTTTGTGTGGCTGTCCGGCAATGAATTCGACGGCCTGTACAGGCTTACGGACAGCGAATTTGAAGCCTTTACCGTGAGTAACAGCGCTTTTTATGAACGCCTGCTGCAGGAAAATATCACAGTCACGGAGCAGCCCTGCTTCCGCTTTATCCATCTGTTCGGGGCGCATTATCCGTATCTCACGGATGAATACCTCAACCCGATTTCTCCGTCCTACTCGGATGCCAATGCCGTCGGCGCGGCGAAAGGAGCGCTGAGAATTGTGCAGCGGTACCTTGAACTGCTGAAGGAGAGCGAAGCCTACGACAATTCTCTGATCATCCTCATGGGTGACCACGGATACAGCATTGACGGCGGACTGACCAACCCGCTGCTCATGATCAAGGCAGCAGGGAACAGAGGAGAATTTTCCGTATCGTACAGTCCGGTATCGCTGGCAGATCTGCAGAAGACGATACTCACTGCGCTGGATATTCCGGCGGAAACGGCAGAGGGAGAAAATATTCTTGCTGCGGACAATACCCGGGAGAGCGACAGAATGTATTATCAGATGTTCGATACCGCCCAAAACGGGCAGAGCCGGCTAGTGGAATATACGGTTGCCCCGGAAGGAAACGAGAGAAAATACTATCAGCTGACAGACAGGGAAATCCTGCCGGACGGGGAAATCCGGCAGCATTCGGAACACTGTGCATTCTGTCAGCAGAACGGGCTTGCACCGTTGGATCTGCCGAACGACGCATCCGTGATACATTAGCAGCCGTCAGGAGGGAAGAGTATTGAAGACACTGATCAAAAACGGAAGACTGATTGATCCCGCGCAAAGGATCGACGCAGAACTCAACCTGCTGATTACTGACGGGAAAGTGGACTCCATTACGCAAAGCGAGCCTGAGGCAGACTGCATCATCGACGCAGGCGGGAAAATCGTCTGCCCGGGGTTTCTTGATATGCATGCGCATGAGGATCCTTTGGAAAACGGAGAAATCTACCGTGATGAAGAAAAAGCAAATCTTGCCTGCCTGCTGCGGATGGGCGTTACAACCTGCCTGTGCGGGAACTGCGGGGACAACTTCGGAGATCCTTCTCAATTTTTGGAACAGTATCGGGACGGAGGCTGCTTCGTCAACGCGGCCATGCTCGCAGGCTATACCTATTTCCGCGAGAAATATTCTGCAGCTGACCGGTATTCACCTGCAACGCAGCAGGAACAGGAGACGATAGACAGGGAACTCGCAAAAGCGCTGGAGAACGGCTGTGCCGGGATCTCCTTCGGCCTTGAATATGTGCCGGGGATCAGCGGGGATGAGCTGCGGGCGGCGGCGGAACTCTGCAGCGCTTCCGGCAGGCTGATAGCCGCACATATCCGGGCATGCGCCGAAGGGGCTGTCCCCGCGACAAAAGAGATCATGGATGCAGCAAAAGAAGCAGGCATCCCGGTACAGATCTCACATATCGGGAGCATGGCTGGATACGGGCAGATGAGGGAACTGCTGAAGACGGTTGACGAGTACCGGGCAAACGGACTCTCTGCCGGATGCGACTGTTATCCCTATGACGCCTTTTCAACAACCATCGGCAGCGCACCATATGATGATCCGGCGTCGATCCACTGCAGGTATGAGGACATTGAGATCTGCGAGGGGAAACACAGGGGAGAACGCTGCACCAGAGAGCTGTTTGAGGAAGAACGGAAGAACCACCCTGAATATCTGACAGCCGGGCATGCGATCAATGAGGAAGAGATCATAAGAGCGTACCGGCATCCGAATGTGATGGTAGGAAGCGATGCCTTTCTGAATCACGGCAGCGGCCACCCGCGGGCAGCAGGAGCTTTTCCGCGGTTTCTCAGAGTCTATGCGCCCGCGTGCGGGCTGAGTCTGTTTGAAGCCATAGCAAGGGTAACGGTACTTCCCGCGGAAAGGCTCGGGCTTCGGAACAAGGGAACACTGAAACCCGGAGCAGATGCCGATCTTGTTATATTTGACCCTGAAAGCATTGCTGACCATTCAAGCTTTGAGCATCCGACAGCTGCTCCCGACGGAATAGCATGGGTGCTGATCAACGGGCTGCCGGCAGTGAAAGACGGTAAAATAACCAACGGCAGTCTCGGAAGAGCCCTCAGAATTCAGCAAATACGCCAATAATCATGAACCATAAATAAATATACATTTTATCTCTTGACAAGTGAATATTTATTTATTATAATCCCGAACATCATCAGGAAACTCTGTTTCCGGAAAGAAGAGGGATTATCACATCATGAAAAAAATTGCTTCATTTATTCTTGTATTTGTAATGATATTCAGTGTAATGGCTGCAGCTGCCAGCGCAGAGGACAAGGAAATTCTGGTGTTCGGCACCAGCGCCGACTATGCTCCGTTTGAGTTTATGTATCCGGATGAGAACGGAAATATGGTATACGGCGGCATCGATGTTCTTGTTGCAGAGTACATTGCGGATTATCTGGGCATGGAACTCCAGATTGAGAACATGGACTTCGGTTATCTGCTCACCGCTCTGAACAAAGGCGACTTCGATATGGTGCTTGCCGATATCGAACCGACCGAGAAGCGCCAGAAGGCAGCAGACTTTTCCGACGGCTATTATCAGGAACTCCCTGAGATGTTTCTGGTCCGCGCGGAGGACGTAGAGCTGTTCAACGACGCAGCTGTCGACTTCCAGGGTAAATCCGTTGGCGCGCAGGCAGGTTCCACCAAGATTGAAAAGGCTGAGGAAAAGTGCGTGGGGGCAACGGTCGTTTCTCTGCCGCTGATTCCGGATCTGGTCAACGAGCTGGTCAACAAGAAGATCGATGCCATTCTGCTCGACGGTTCCGTAGCGGTCTCCTATGCAAAATCAAATCCGGATCTCGCTGTTGCCAGCGGACTGGAAGGCGTGTTTGAAATAGCCAATCCCATAGCCGTTGCCGTTGCAAAGGGTGACCCGAAGGGCCTGCTGCCGGGCATCAATGAAGCAATTGCCAAGATGACGGAAGAAAACAAGCTTGATGAATTTGTAGCTCTTGTGGATCAGATCCAGGGAATTGAAGAGGTTTCCGCTGACGCTCCGGAAGGATACGAGGCTGACGAATAAACCTTCGGCCTCTGAATTCATATTCATACTGTTTTTCAAATGTGTAAAGCCTGCAAAGGCTTTACACATTTGCGCGTAATACTATCTTTGAAAGGAACTGAAGCGGGATGGACTGGGAAGGCATTTTCGGGAATTTATCCCCGGCATCATTTTTTAACTTCTCATTTATGGGAGAATACGGAAAGTATATCTTCCAGGCTCTGGGATATACGCTGCTGCTGGCGGTTGTGTCGGTTGCGCTGGCTGTGATCCCCGCTCTGGTGCTGGCTATCATGCGCCTGAGCAAGAATAAACTGATAAGGGGAATTTCAGGAGCTTATATCGCTCTGTTCCGTTCAACACCGCTGCTGGTACAGCTGAGCATCATTTATTTCGGATTGTTCGGCGCGGTACGAATTCCGAACAGCTGGCAGCTGTTCGGCTTTATCCCGATGAGCAGGTTCATACCGGGCGTTGTGGCACTGGCTCTGAATTCCTCCGCCTATGTGGCGGAAATCTTCCGCGGAGGGATACTGGCTGTCGATTTCGGCCAGACGGAGGCTGCCAGATCGCTGGGGCTTCCGGCCTGGGCTTCCATGCGGCTGGTTGTTCTTCCGCAGGCTATCAAAAACGTGCTTCCGGCACTGGCAAATGAAATTGTCACGATGGTGAAGGAATCTTCCATCTGTTCGACGCTTGGGATGGCGGAACTGATGTTCGCGGCGAAAACCGTTGCCGGAGCTACCTATATTACGCTTGCCCCGTATACTGTAGCAGCGATTATCTACTTTTGCATCAATTATCCGGCTTCCAAAGCAATTGAGGCCATAGAGAGGAGGATGCGCCGTGGCGACAAACAATGATCTGATTGTGGTGGACGATATCACAAAAGAATATAATCACGGAGAAATCAAAGCGCTTGCTGGGTGCAGCCTGACCATCAAAAAAGGAGAAGTTGTTGCCATAATCGGGGCTTCGGGATCAGGAAAAAGCACGTTCCTGAGATGCCTCAATATGCTGGAGGCACCTACTTCCGGACATATCTACTTTGACGGGGTTGACCTTGCGGACAAAAAAGTGGATATCAACCTGCACAGAAGAAAAATGGGAATGGTTTTCCAGCATTTCAACCTGTTTCCCCATAAGACAGTTCTGCAGAATATTATGCTTGCCCCCGTCTATCTGAAGCTGAAAACCAAGTCGGAAGCAAAAGCAAAGGCGCTTGAGCTTCTGAAGCGGATCGGGCTTGAGGACAAGGCAAACGAATACCCCAACATGCTCTCCGGCGGACAGAAGCAGCGGATTGCAATCGTCCGGGCGCTGGCTATGGAGCCGGAAGTCATGCTCTTTGATGAGCCCACTTCCGCACTGGACCCGGAAATGGTCAACGAAGTGCTGGACCTGATGCGTGAGCTGGCTAAGGGCGGCATGACGATGGCTGTCGTTACCCATGAGATGGGATTTGCAAGAGAGGTGGCCAGCAGGGTTATCTTTATGGACAGCGGCAAAATCCTGGAGGAGAATGAGCCGAACGAGCTTTTCGATCATCCGCAGAATCCCAGAACACAACTCTTCTTATCAAAGGTATTATAAAAACAGAGAAAGCACCATGAAAGCAAATTCTTATCTGGAGATTGATCTCCATGCCATTATCGATAATATTCACGAGATCCGAAAAGAAATCGGGGACGGAACAAAACTGATCCCTGTTATAAAGGGAAATGCATATGGCCTCGGGGCTGTCCGGCTCGCGAAGGAACTGGCAGAAAACTGCGGAATTGACCTGTTAGCAGTATCCCATGCGGCGGAAGGAGCGGAACTAAGGGAAGCCGGCATCCGTGCCGGCATCATGGTGATGAGCATTCCGCTGGACTGGCAGATCAGGGAAGCGGCAGAGCGGGAGCTGATCATTCCGCTCGGAAGCTTCCGGCAGTTTGAAGTGCTGAAAAAAACAGCACTTGAAGTGAACAAAAAGATCGATGTACAGATCAAACTCGACACCGGACTTCACAGGATAGGCTTTCCGGAAGAGGAGACGGAGCAGCTTTGCAACGCTCTCGGAGAATACGGAGAATATCTGCACATTGCAGGGACGTTTTCTCATTTTTATGACGATCATCCGGAGCATATGAAAGAACAGGCAGACTGTTTTCTGGCAGGAATTGAAAAGCTGAAAAGCGCGGGATTTGATCCGGGACTTTGCCATATCGCTTCTTCCTCTTCCATCGAGGCAACGAATCTATACTGTTTTGACGCCGTAAGGATAGGGAGAAGGCTGTATCTTGACAACCCGGACAGGCCGACAGGCAGGATACGGGAAGCGGCATCCTTCAGGGCCTATCTGGCGGATATCCGGCAGCGGAAAGCAGGAGATACTCTCGGTTACAACGGAGAGTACGTTTTACAGAAGGATAAGCCTGTAGGCGTCCTTTCAATCGGCTACGGCGACGGGCTTGACCCTGCACTTGCGAAGGTCAAAGCGCCTGTGCTTGTAAACGGCTGCCGTGCCCATCTGCTGGCAGTATGCATGGACCAGTGCTTCGTGGATCTTACCGGTATTCCCTGCCGGGCAGGAGAGGAAGTGACATTGTTCGGGCATGACGGAAAAGGAAATCTGCTTTCCTCCCAGTATGTTGCTTCACTGATCGGCGGATATGAGGGCTGTGGGCTTACAACTGCTCTCACTTCGAGAGTAGAACGCTGCTATAAATAAACGATTTATCTTCATGATTCTGATACCTTGCTCCGGCAAGGTATTTTTATGCACAAAAGTGCTGCGAAAATGTATAATGAATCGATCTTTATTTATGAAACCCTCACAAAAATGCATAATATTGCACAAAGAACGTTGACAAATGAATTTTTATGTGTTATGATTCCGGATGTCCTGAGGGAACGGATTAAAAAAGGAGAGAAAAAATGAAAAATATGAAGAAAATTGTTTGCATCGCCCTTGCGCTGATGATGGTTGCATCTTTTGGCACCGCAGCATTTGCGGAATATGATAATTCTAATATTCAGACAGTTGTTCCGGGAAAACTAACAGTAGCTACGAGTCCCGATTTTGCGCCGTATGAGTTTTATGCAGTTCAGGACGGAACACCTGTTCTCGCCGGATTTGATATTGCTCTCGCGGCATATATCGCTGATTATCTTGGATTGGAATTGGATATTATTCCTATGGATTTTGACGGTGTATTAAATGAGCTGGCTGCAGGCGGGGTGGATCTTGGACTGGCTGGACTTTCCCCAGATCCGGCACGTATGGAGGCAATGGATTTTTCAGAAATCTATTATCTTGGCGGTCAGTCTTTTGTAACAGTACAGGATAAGGTTGATCTCTTCCCATCATTGGAGGATGCCAATAAAGCAGAGTACTCCATTGGCGCACAGAACGGTTCCATTCAGATGAATCTAGCAAATGAGAATACACCTGATGCGGATATAGTAGCATTGGTTAAAGTAACTGATATTATTGCGGAGCTGCTAGGCGGAAAACTGGATGGCGCTTTCATTGAAACAGCGGTAGCAGAAAACTATGCAAAGAATTATCCTGATTTGGCAGTTATCTTGGAAGTTCCGTATGATGTTGCAGGTTCTGCAGTCGGTGTCGTGAAAGGTAATGCGGAGCTGCTCACTGGTGTTAATGCAGCAGTATCAGCAGCGCTTGAAGAGGGAGCCATGGATGCATTTGTAGCTGAAGCAAATGAAATTTCAACAGGAACAATTTACGAAGGTCTGTTGGAGAATTATCAGGCGGAATAGAAGATCGTGTAGAATCAAAAAGATACGATACAATGTGTAGAGCGCTCCACTTTTATGTGGAGCGGCTTTGCACGTTAGAAGGGAAAAGTAATGCTAACAATTAGTGGATTTCAGAAAGCGGGCGAATATTGGCAGTTGTTTCTGCAGGGAGTTGTATGTACTATATCTCTCTCGGCGTTAACAGTTTTCTTTGGGTTTATTCTTGCCATGATTCTTGCAGTTTGTCGTTTGGGGAAATCGAAAATCCTGAAAGCGATAGCGACTGTATATGTGGAACTATTTCGAGCGACACCGATGGTAGTCCAAGTGTTTGTGATTTTTTATGTGGTGTTTAACGGAGTTAAAGTGTTACCGGGTTTCAAGCTCTTTGGATTCATTCGTTTTGACCGCTTTTTTCCTGCTGTTGTCGCATTAGCTTTGAATTCCGGTGCTTATCTTTCGGAAATAATCCGTTCCGGGATTCAGTCGATCGATTTGGGACAAACGGAAGCTTCCAGATCACTTGGACTATCGGCATGGAAAACTATGCGGTATGTGATTCTTCCTCAGGCAATTAAAAACATCCTACCCGCGATAGCCAATGAATTTGTTACGATAATCAAAGAGTCTGCAATCTGTTATACAATCGGTGTACAGGATATCATGTCTGCAGTCAACGCTGTAAAAGGAGCAACCTACCGAATGGGTGAAGCACTCATTATAGCTACTATTCTATATTTTTGCCTTACATATCCGACAAGTAAGATTATTGAGCATTTTGAAAGGAAGATGAGTGCTGGTGATAAGCGATAATCTGATTCAGGTAGTGCACCTGAAAAAATATTACAACAAAGAGACGATAAAAGCCCTGGATGATGTTTCTCTGGATATTGGAAAAGGCGATGTTGTTGTTATCATCGGAACTTCAGGTTCTGGAAAATCAACTCTACTCAGATCTTTAAATATGCTAGAGGAACCCACTTCGGGAGAGATCATCTTTGAAGGCGTGGACATCACAAAAAAGAGAGGCGCGGACGGGAAAAAGCTAAATATCGACCTGCACAGGCAGAAAATGGGCATGGTCTTTCAGCATTTCAATCTTTTCCCGCACAAGACGATCCTGCAGAATATGATGCTTGCCCCCGTGAAGGTGAAGGGTGTTCCCCAGGCGGATGCGGAGAAAAAAGCGATGGAGCTGCTTGGGCGCGTAGGCCTTGCCGACCGCGCAGGGGCGTATCCGATTCAGCTTTCCGGTGGACAGAAACAGCGTGTGGCCATTGTACGCGCGCTGGCCATGGAACCCGATGTAATGCTGTTTGACGAGCCGACGTCCGCTCTTGATCCGGAAATGGTAGGAGAAGTGCTCGACGTTATGAAAAAGCTTGCCAAAGCAGGAATGACCATGGTGGTGGTAACCCATGAGATGGGATTTGCAAAAGAGGTCGGCAACCGGGTAATCTTTATGGATGAAGGAAAAATCCTGGAAGAGGGAACACCGGATCAGGTTTTCAATCACCCGCAGAACCCGCGGCTGCAGGATTTTCTCTCAAAAGTGCTGTATTAAGGAAGAGGAACGAACATGGAGATTTCAGATTATAAGCAAGCTGCCTGCGATTATATTGACAAACACGCTGCTATTTTTGAGGAGACGGCCGATTACATCTGGGAGCATCCGGAACTCAGCCTGAAGGAATCTCAGGCAACTGCCTGGTATTGCGAAAAACTGAAGGAGCTTGGCTTCGCGGTTACGGAGAATCTCTGCGGCATTCCGACTGCTTTCAGCGGTTCCTTCGGAAGCGGCAGGCCGTATATCGGAATCCTCGGGGAATATGATGCGCTCAGCGGATTGAGCCAAAAGGCGGGGGAGACTGTTCCCAATCCGGTAATTCCGGGCGGAAGCGGACACGGATGCGGGCATAATCTGCTTGGAGCAGGTTCGCTGGCGGCAGCGGCAGCAGTCAAACAGTACCTGGAAAGTACCGGACAGACAGGCACGGTGATTTTCTACGGCTGCCCTGGAGAGGAAGGCGGCGCAGGCAAAGCCTATATGGCAAGAGAAGGCCTTTGGAAGCAGTTGGATGCAGCCCTTTGCTGGCATCCGGGTTCCGTCAACCAGACGACGACAGGCACCAACAATTCCTGCATACAGGTATTGTACAAATTCTCCGGTGTTGCCGCTCATGCAGCAGGAGACCCGTATAACGGCCGCAGCGCACTCGATGCGGTGGAGCTGATGAACATCGGCGTTCAGTTTCTTCGGGAACACAGCACGCCGGACTGCCGCATCCACTATGCCATCACGGATGCCGGAGGCGTTTCCCCAAATGTGGTGCAGGCAAAAGCCGCTGTACTGTATATGGTACGCGCCAACAAAGTAAAGGACAGCATCGCACTGCAAAAACGCGTTGACGATATTGCAAAAGGTGCAGCGCTGATGACGGGCACCACCTTTGAACGCATATTCATCGACGGGACGGCCGAGCTTGTGCCGAATTTCACGATGGAAAAAGCGCTCTATCAAAATCTCAGCAAAATCGGGGTGCCGCAGTATACCCCGGAGGATTATGCTCTGGCTGCGGGATTGAAAGCCACTTACAACGGGAACGAACTGAAAGGCTTTAAAGCGGCAGGCGTGGACGCCGAGTATATGAAAACCGTAAAGCAGCTGACGCAAAACGGTGCCAAAGCGATCAATGATTTTCTGCCACCGCTCTATTCCTCTACGGTGTTTACACCCGGCAGCACCGACGTGGGAGACGTCAGTTGGCTGACGCCTACCTCACAGATCAGCACTGCCTGCTGGCCGGCAGCAGTGCCGGGGCATTCCTGGCAGATCGTTGCCTGCGGAAAAAGCGGGCTGGCGCACAAGGGCATGATCTATGCGGCAAAGGTTCTTGCTGCTACGGCGATCGATCTGCTGACGGATGCACAGCTTCTGGCGGATGCCAGGGCGGAATTTGCCGAACGCACGGAAGGAGGCTATGTCTGCCCCATCGAGGAGGACGCTGTCCCTGTTGCTGTTTAATATAAAGAAATATGTGAAAGAATCCGGACCCGGAGTAATCTGTGCCCGGATTTTTATATGCTGATTCAGTTGGTGATGTTGCACAAATACACATATGTGAAACTATGCAATCTGCTAAAAATCCGGCTATAGATAATTCTCACTTTGAAAATACACTGATCTTATGGTAATATCTAGATAATCAGGGAACAGCAGAGCTGGCCTGAAAACTTTTATTTTTTTATCTGGAGGAATGAAAAATGAAAAAAATGCTCGCACTGCTTCTGGCACTGTGCATGGTATTTGCTCTCTGCGCTGTCGCTGCCTCGGCAGAAGGAGACCCGCATGATGTCAAGGGCTCGGTAATGCTCTATGCCACGCTGAAAGAAAAACAGCTCACTGCGCTGAAAGAGGCATTTTCAAAAGAGTTCCCGAACATTGCGTTTGACTACTATGCAGCCGGCGCAGGCACTGTAATGACAAAGATTGCTACCGAAGCGCAGGCAGGCCAGAATCTTTGTGACGTTGTATGGGTCGGTGAGCCGACGAACATGATGACGCTCAAGGACCAGGGAATTCTTCTGCCATATGAATCTCCCGAGGCTGCTGCCATTGCAGATGTTTACAAAGATCCGGACAACACCTTCATCGGTGCACGTCTCGTTGTTATGGGTATTGCCTATAACACGCAGCTTGTAGATGAAGAGCACATCCCCACCAAGTGGGAAGACCTGCTGGACGACTATTTCACCGATCAGATTATCCTGACCGACGCAGTGGAATCCGGCACGATGGCCTATGCACTCGGCGCACTCGTTCAGAACGAGAAATATGGATGGAACTTCTTTGAGCAGCTCTCCGAGAAGCAGCATGCAGAGCTGAACAGCTCCGCTTCCGGCACGCACAATGACATTGCCGCCGGCGGCTATCTGGCAACGATCGGCGTTGACTACGTAACGCAGACGCTCACTAATTCCGGCTCCCCCATTCAGTTTGTTTATCCGGAAGAGGACACCGTTGTGATCTATGGCCCGATGGCTATCATGAAGGACACCAAAAACGAAGAGGCAGCAAAAGTCTTCTTTGACTGGGTCCTCTCCAAGGAAGGCCAGCAGGTTCTTGCAGATGCAAGCGCCACGCCGATCCGCAATGATGTTACCCGTGAAGGCTCTCTCGCCGTTTCCGAAATTCATATGATGGAAGGAATCGACGATGTTCTCATGAATGAACATACCAGCGAGTACTTTGACAAGTTTGATGAGCTGTTCAAATAAACGGCAACCAAAATCGCTGAGAAGAATCTGAAGAAGGTCTGATCTTCCCGGCAAAGCTTATTTTGAACTGTTTCTTGGATTAAGGGCAGTAATGAATTTCGTTACTGCCCTTTCTTTTATGAAAAGGGGGAAAACATGGCAGGTGTAAGATTTGAAAATATCACTTGCAGATACGGAAATCATGTTGTGTTAAGTAACTTTTCACTGGAAGTGAAAGAAAGCGAGATCATGGGCATCGTCGGGCCGTCAGGGTGCGGGAAGACCACGCTGATGAGGGCACTGTGCGGCTTTATGAAACCGGAGACCGGAAATATCTACCTCGATGACAGGCTCGTTTACAGTGCTTCCAAACATGTAAACATTGCACCGGAACTGCGCGGCATCGGCGTGGTGTTTCAGGACTATGCTGTCTGGCCGCATCTCTCGGTGTGGGACAATGTCTGTTATCCGCTGAAGCGCCATAAAGTTCCGAAGGGAGAGATCGAAAAGCGTGCTGCACATGCACTGGAGCAGGTACATATGACCGGCTATGAAAAACATCTTCCTTCCCAGCTGTCCGGCGGACAGCAGCAGCGCGTTGCCATTGCCCGTGCGCTTGTTTCTTCCGATGAACTGATTGTACTGGACGAGCCGATCACCAACCTTGACGCGAAGCTTCGCGAAGAAATGCTGGTGGAGATTCAGAGAATCCAGAAGGACATCGGAACGACGATCATTTATATCACGCACGACCAGGCGGCGGCGCTGCGCCTGTGCGACAATATTGCCGTTATGGCTCCGGATGGACACATCTGCCAGATCGGAATTGATGAGGACATTATCCTGCGCCCGGCTGACCGGTTCGTGTTTACCTTTGTCGGCGTATCGAACTTTATACCCGTAGTGTGCCGTTCAGGCCGCGTCTATACGGAGAGCGGAAATTATGCCGTCGGAGACGCGAAGCCGGATATGCAGGAAGGCGGAAGGTATGATCTGGGCGTTCGCCCGATGGACATCGTATTTGACGAAGAAAGCGAAATAAAGGTCACTGTGAAGTCAGTAACTTTCCTCGGTGACCAGTATGATTATTTCGTTGATTTTAACGGGCAGGAGCTGCGGGTGGAGAGCAATGCACTTGATGCGCTCAGCCACCGGGTCTACGTAGAGGGCGAGCAGGTAGGCGTTCAGTTCCTGAATGTCCGGTACTATCCGAGAGAGGAGGGCAAAGCATCATGAGTCAGTATACACGCAGAGGTGTGAACAAGGATATGGCAGCGCTTGACGGCAAACACTTCGGACTTGACAAGCTGCTTACTATTATCTGTTTTATTATTCTGTTTATAATCGTTCTGGTTCCGGTTGCCATGATCTTCTATGTCACGTTCTTCAACGACGGCAAGTTTGACACACATCTTTTTACGGAAGTGATCGCTGACAAGGGAAATGTCGGCGCGATGTGGAATACCATCAAAGTCGGCGTAGGCGCAACCCTCATCGGAACGATCATGGGTGTGTTTTTTGCCTGGCTTGTCGGCCGCAGCGACATCCCGACAAAAGGCTTCATGAAAATCATGTTTGATATCCCGTATATGTTTCCACCGTTTTTCGGCGCCATGGCATGGGATCTGATGCTTAACCGCCGTTCCGGCTACATCAACAAGTGGATTGTTTCCACATTCGGCATTAAAAAATCACCGCTGAACATCAACAGTATCTGGGGAATTATCTTTGTCGAGTGCTGCTACTACTTCCCGTTCGTCTATAAACAGGTAGTTAACGCATTCGAGAGGATGGATCCTACACTGGAAGAGTCTGCCCGAATTGCTGGCGCAAGCCAGGGATACGTTATCCGCAAGATCACGCTTCCGCTGGTAAAACCTGCTATTTCCGCAGGGGCTCTGCTGATTCTAACTTCGTCCCTGGCACACTTTGGCGTTCCGGGAATGCTCGGTTTCTCTGCCAAGATCTACACGCTGCCAACCAAGATCTATCAACTGTTCTACCGCACGACGGGAAGCTTTGAAGGGATCCGCGAAGGGTCTGCGCTTTCCATCCTGCTGATTCTTGTGGTGGTTGCGGCGCTCATCCTGCAGAAATATCTTCTGCGCGCCGGCAGCTATGACATCATTAAAGGCAAGGCAACGCGTCCGATGTTGATCAAACTCCGCGGCGCAAAAGTACCGCTGCTGATCCTTGCCTATCTCATCCTCTTTATTATCGTCGTCATGCCGCTGGCTATGATTATCATCGTCGGCTTCCTGAAGGCATACGGGCTGCCTATCACGCTTGCCAATATGACGCTCGACAACTACAAGCAGGTCCTCTTCAACAACACGATGGTGGCGGATTCCATCAAGAATTCCATCTTCCTGTCTTTCTCGGCAGGCATCATCTGTATGTTCCTTGGCGTCATGGTGGCCTACGTTATTGTAAAAGTGAAACCGAAAGGAGCCATCATTCTGGAACTGCTCTCGCTTCTTCCATATGCTATCCCCGGCATCGTGATGGCGATCGGCGTAATCCTTACCTGGAGCGGCCGGTTCAAAGTCAACCTTTACAACACTATCTGGATTATCCTGGTGGCATATCTGGCGCGTTATCTGTCCTTCTCCATGAAGTCGGCTTCGGCTTCGCTGCAGCAAGTCCATCCATCACTTGAAGAAGCTGCGCGTTCCTGCGGCGCCTCTCACTTCGGATCCCTGAAAGATATTACGATTCCGCTGATCAAGCCGGCCATGGTTGCAGGATTCTTCCTGATCTTCCTCCCAGCCATGCGTGAGCTTACAACATCTGTCCTTCTCTATGGCCCGAATACCCGTACGCTTGGCGTGGCAATTTTCACTCTGCGCAATGACGGCTATATTACTACGGCTTCTGCGCTGGCTTCCGTTGCGATTCTGCTGATCGTTGTGCTCAACTCCATCGTCAACGCGATACTGAAAGACAGAAAGAAGGGGTAAGATCATGGATCAGGTCGTATTGAGAAATGTCCGCAAGGACTTTACAACCAAACTTTTGGGAACCGTAACGGCGGTTGAAAACTTTAATCTGAATGTGGCAGAAGGGGAGTGCTTTTCATTTCTGGGACCTTCCGGCTGCGGGAAAACCACAACGCTGCGCATGATTGCCGGATTTGAGGATCTTTCCGACGGCGAGATCGAACTGTGCGGGAGACCGGTTTCCATCAAGGCGAAAAATCTCTATATACCGCCGGAAAAGCGGGATCTGGGAATGGTATTCCAGGCATTCGCCGTCTGGCCGCATATGAATATCTTTGACAACGTCGCTTTCCCGCTGAAAGTGCGCAAGGTGCCCCGTGCAGAGATGAAGGAGAGAGTGGAAAAGGCACTCAAGCACTGCAGCCTCGACGGAATGGAAAAGGAGTATCCCGGAAATCTCTCCGGCGGTCAGCAGCAGCGCATCGCACTGGCACGTGCCATTGTTACCAACCCGAAAGTCATGCTGCTTGACGAGCCGCTGTCCAACCTTGACCCGAAGCTCCGTGAAAGCATGCGCTTTGAGATCAAAAAGCTGCAGAGGGAATTTGGATTCACGATCATCTTTGTCACACATGACCAGAGCGAAGCCATGGCGCTCTCTGAGCGCATGCTCGTCATGGATATGGGACGGCAGGTACAGATCGGCACGCCGACGGAGCTTTACAACAAACCGAACAGCCGTTTCGTCCATAAATTCCTTGGACAGTCCACCTTTACAAACTGCATCATAGAAAACGGGAAAGCCTATGCAAAAGGAAATCTGCAGCAGCCGCTCCCGGTAGATCCGCCTAAGGGCTGCGACAGGGAAATGGTGCTTGCCACGAGGCCGAATCAGATCGATATCAACCGGGAATCCGGCTATGAGAGCATCGTGGAAAACCGTATATTCCTGACAGACTATACAGAGTACCAGGTCAAAGTAGGGGATGCGTTTGTTCAGGTTCAGGCACCTCACCGTGTCGAATTCTCGGTAGGAGACAAGTGCTTCCTTCGCTTCCCCAATGTCATGTGGTATCCTGTGGAAGATGAAGCGGCCGAGATCGAGAGAAACCGCAGACAGCTTGTCTGAGCAGGAATGGTCGATATTTACGGCACGCTGGGGCCAAAATGCTCAGCGAAAGAGATTCTTGTTTCGATGTTTGACGCCGGAATGACCGGCGTCAGACTTAATCTGTCTCATATCACACTGCATCACGCTGCACAGCAGATCGAGACGCTGCAAGCTGCAGCAAGGGAGTGCGGAAAAACAGCGCAGCTCCTGATCGATATGCAGGGACCGGAACTGCGCATCGGTGCGCTGGAAAAACCGATTGCACTGAAGGACGGGGAGACTGCTGTGCTCGGAAAGAAAGGAATCCCCGTTCCTGAGCTTGTACTTCCAGTGCTTGTACCGGGACAGAAAGTCCTTCTGGATGACGGAAAAATCCTTCTGACGGTGCTCTCAGCTGACAAGGCAGAGGTGGAAGCACGGGTGCTGCGCGGAGGAATGATCAGCAGCCGCAAGAGCATTGCACTTCCGGGCGCTGAAATGCATACGCCCACGATGACGGAAACGGACCGGGAGAACATATCAATAGCCGGGCAGTACGGTGTGACGGCTGTGATGCAGCCGTTTGTACGTGACAGAAAGGACCTGGAAACCGTCCGTGCTGCACTGAATGATGCTGGCAGTTCCGACATTCAGCTCTTTGCCAAAATAGAAAACATGGAAGGGGTTTCCAACCTGGATGACCTGATCCCTGCCTGTGATGAGATCGTGATTGCCAGAGGAGACCTCGGCAATGCAATGCCCCTCTGGGAGCTGCCGCGTGTTCAGAAGAATATTTCCGTGAAGTGCCGCTGCGCGCAGAAAAAATTCATGGTCGTTACGCAGATGCTGGCCAGCATGGAACACAATGCGGTGCCGACCCGCGCTGAAGTGAGCGATATTTTCAACGCCGTATGCGACGGAGCTGCGTCTGTGATGGTAACAGGAGAAACAGCTGTAGGGGAACATCCCGTGGAAGCGATCCGTTATCTTGCCAATACCGTAAGGGAAGCACAAGCCTATCTGGAGGGGCGCTGCTGACCGAAAGAAGCTGACAGGATATCTCTTTTTAGGAAAAATAGAAGAATTATATAATCTGTTGTAAAAGAAAAACACCCTGCCCTGTACAATTCGCTGAAATTCAGGGCGGGGGTTGTTTTTTGTCCGAAAATGTGCTATTGTATGCTCCACAAAAACAGGTGTTTTTGAATCACGGACATTTTAGGGGTTTTATCTATATGAAAGTTGCTGTTTTGGGATACGGGACCGTAGGATTCGGCGTTTATGAAATGCTTAAAAAAACTGAGGGACTGGAAGCAGGCCCGGTACTTGTCAGAGCCGGCAAGGAAGATGAAGCATTCAAGGTCAGCTCCATTGAAGCGATTGTACAGGATGCGTCAGTTAAGGCAGTTGCGGAAGTGATGGGCGGGGTGGAGCCGGCATTCACCTATGCCTGTGCCGCACTGAAAGCGGGAAAACATTTTGTGACATCGAACAAAACATTAGTCGCAGCCAAGGGCACAGAGCTGGCGAAGCTTGCAGAGGAAAATCATGCCGCTTTTCTGTTCAGCGCTGCATGCGGTGGCGGCGTGCCGTTCCTGCACAATATGGCGCTGTCGGTTGACAGCGATGAGATCTTTTCCGTCGGGGGTATTCTCAACGGCACGACAAACTTTATGCTGGACAATATGCAGAGCAGCAATCTCAGCTATGAGGATGCGCTGGCCGACGCACAAAGACTCGGTTATGCAGAAGCTGATCCGACTGCGGATGTTACCGGACTCGATGCTCTGAGAAAAATCATGCTTGCCTGCGCGGTGGCTTTTAATCAGCTTCCAACCGAGGGGTTGCTGAATGAAGGAATCGATTCCTTTACGGCGGAAGATGTGGCCTATCTCAAATCAGAGGGGCTGACCTGCAGGCTGATCGCTTCCGGAGGCAAAAATGACGACGGTAGCATCCACGCCTATGTGGAACCGGTGCTGTTTTCAGCAAATGCAGCGGAGTGTTCTGTAAAGAAAAATTTCAACATGGCGAAATATGAGGGGAAAAACTGCGGTAAAATACAGATGATCGGGCAGGGTGCCGGCAGATGGCCGACAGCCTCCGCAGTGCTGAGGGATCTTTCCGATATCTGCTCCGGACGCATGACGATGATGAAACCTTCCTGCTCACTCGTTTCCGCAAAGAACGAGGGTTGCAGCCATTGCTATCTGGTAAGGCTTTCTTCCGATGCCGCTTTTCCGCTTCCTGTAAAAGATGAAGCGCTGTCGATCGTCAGCGGATATCGCTACTTCACAACGGAGGAGGTCTCCGTCAGCGCTATGCATGCCTGCGCGAAGGCGCTCAGAGAAAAGGGCGTATCCGTATTCTTTGCCGCAATAGGAGATAAGTGAAATTATGCTGAAAGTAACAAAATTCGGGGGGTCATCCGTTGCCGGGGCAGAACAGTTCCGGAGAGTAAAGGCCATTATTGAAGCCGACCCGGCAAGACGCATTGCTGTTGTTTCTGCAGCAGGCAAACGTGACAGCAGTGACCATAAGCTGACAGATCTCCTTTATCTCTGCGATGCGCATCTGACTTACGGGGTTTCCTGCAAGGAAATCCTTGAGGAAATCCGGCAGCGGCTTGTCAGTATTGCGACCGAACTGAATCTGCAGTATGACGTCGGAAGTGATTTTGATTTATTTGCAGCAAGACTGAAAAAGGGATTCCCGGTTGATGAACTGGTCTCCAGAGGAGAATTTTTCACTTCAAAGCTGATGGCAGAGTTTCTCGGCTTCCGGTTTGTGGATGCTGCAGAATGCATCTTCTTCACCTTTGAAGGAGTGCTGGACAAGGAGAAAACCTATTCAGCAATTGCCGAGGCTGTGCAGCAGTATGGGAAAGTGCTGATACCGGGGTTTTACGGAAGTTTGCCTTCCGGAAAAATCCGCGTGATGTCCAGAGGCGGAAGCGACATTACTGGTGCAGTTGCTGCAGCTGCTGCAAAAGCGGACGTTTATGAAAACTGGACGGATGTTTCCGGAATTCTGATGGCGGATCCGCGCATCGTCAAGGATCCGAAACCAATTCCGAAGCTGACATATAATGAGTTGCATGAGCTTGCTTATGCCGGGGCTTCGGTGCTTCATGAGGATTCCGTTCAGCCATGCATGGAGGCTGGAATCCCGCTGAATATCCGCAACACCAATGCACCGGACGAATCGGGAACCATGATCGTCGGCTCGGCGGGTGACAATGATACCGATTTCAATGACCGCTTCATTACCGGTATTACAGGCCGCCGCAACTTTGATATTCTCACAGTTACGAAACGCAATATGGACACCTGCCAGACACTGAGCAAAGCCCTTGCCATTCTGAGCCAGTATCGTGTGCCGGTGGATCATATTACCCTGGGCCTGGATTCGTTTGCGTTTGTGGCCTCGTCTGAAGCTCTTGGAGACGCACTGTATGATATCATTGCGGATATTAAGAAAAACTGCCGGCCGGATAATATTGAAATCAAGGACAATATTGCACTGGTAGCTTCTGTCGGCAGAAAGATGTCCTCCCATCCCGGTATTTCCGGCAAGCTTTTCAAGGCGCTTGGGGACAACGACGTCAATATCCGAACCATTGCGCAGGGGGCTGATGAACTTGCCATTGTCGTCGGCGTAGAAAACAGCCAGTTTGAAACCGCAATCCGTGTCCTCTATGAGGGCTTCGCAGGATAATAATTATTAAGGAGAATATAGTTATGAAATCTTTGAATATTGCAGTGTTAGGCGCAACAGGCGCAGTCGGACAGGAAATGCTGAAAGTTCTGCAGGAATATCAGATTCCTGTTAAAAAACTTCTTCCTCTGGGCAGCGCCAGAAGCGCCGGCAAAATAATCGTTTTCAACGGGGAGGAGATTCCTGTTCAGGAAGCAACGGATAAAAGCTTCAACGGTATGGATTTTGTGCTCGGTGCGGTGGAAGGAGATATGTCCCGCAGATTCGCACCGGCAATTAAAAAGAGTGGTGCAGTCTATATAGACAACAGCTCCGCTTTCCGGCTGGATCCGGATGTTCCACTTGTTGTGCCGGAAATCAACGGTGCTGATGCTTTTGAAAACAAAGGGCTGATCGCCAATCCGAACTGCTGCACAATCATAGCGCTCATGGCAATTGCCGGCATTGCGAAACTCTCTCCCATTAAGAATATTATTGCCTGCACCTATCAGGCAGTATCAGGAGCGGGGCAGGCCGGGCTCACCGAGCTGGAGCAGCAGATGGATGCTCTTGCAAAAGGGGAAAAGCCGGTAGTGAAGACCTTTGCAACGCAGATTGCCCTCAACGTGATCCCCTTTATTGATGCTCCTTACGGCAATGACTATACCAAGGAAGAAATGAAGATGCAGAATGAGGGCCGCAGAATCATGCACTCTCCCGACCTGAAGGTTAACTGCACCTGTGTGCGTGTTCCAGTTATGCGTTCGCATTCCATTGCCGTTACACTGAGAACAGAGAAAAAGGTGAGTATTGAGGATGCCAAGGCTGCGGTTGCCGCCTATCCAGGCGTCCGGCTGATAGAGGACTATGAAGGCCGCTGCTATCCGACGCCTCTGGATACTTCGGATCAGGATATTGTGTGGGTCGGAAGAATCCGCCAGGATCTGACGGATGAAAACGGCATTACGCTCTGGTGCTGCGGTGATCAGATCCGTAAAGGAGCAGCATCCAATGCAGTTCAGATACTGAAAATGCTGGCGGAGAGAGAATAAGTGAAGAAAACAGCACTCATAACGGGCAGTTCACGGGGCATTGGCGCTGCGACTGCCCGTGCCCTTGCCGGTGCAGGCTACGCGGTTTGCATCAATTACATCGAGCAGCGTGAGAAAGCGGAGAAACTGGTTGAAGAGCTCCGCGGCAGGGGATGCACCGCTATTGCGTTTCAGGCGGATGTGGCAGATGCCGCGGCTGTGCAGAAAATGGTTTCGCATGCGGAAAGCGAACTGGGGCGAATTTCATTGCTGGTCAACAATGCGGGTGTTGCCGGACAGATCCAGTTTCAGGATATCACACCGGAAGCCTGGAACCGTATGTTTGCGGTTAATCTGGGAGGGTGCTTCAATACCATTCAGGCAGTTCTGCCCGGGATGCTCTCTGCGCATGAAGGCTGCATCATAAACGTCAGTTCCATCTGGGGCAGCCACGGAGCTTCCTGCGAGGTGGCTTATTCCTGCACAAAGCACGCCATTATCGGGCTGACGCGCTCTCTTGCTGCAGAGCTTGCCCCGACAGGCATTCGCGTCAACTGTGTAGCTCCAGGCGTGATTGATACCGATATGGTTCAGGTTCTCGGCAGAGATACCCTGGAAATGCTGGCACGGGAAATTCCCCTTGGAAGACTGGGGCGTCCGGAGGAAATTGCGGATACAATCCTCCATCTGGCAACAGCCGGCTATACGACAGGACAGGTGTTTTCCGTGGACGGCGGTTTCATCATTTAATTCTTGCCATTGTTCTGCTGTTGTGATAAAATGAGGCCAATCTTGCAATAAAGGGAGTTGTAAACACATGTCAGGACATTCCAAATGGCATAATATTCAAAAAACAAAAGGTGCAGCGGACGCAAAACGCGCTCAGGCCTTTACAAAGATTGCCCGTGAAATGATCGTTGCCGTTAAGGAAGGCGGAAGCGGAGACCCGCGCAGCAATTCCAAGCTGGCCTCTGTCATTGCCAAGGCAAAGGCTGCCAATATGCCGAATGACAACATCAAGAGGACAATCGATAAAGCTCTCGGTTCCGGCAGCGGCGATAATTATGAAAAGATCACCTATGAAGGCTATGGCCCCAGCGGCGTGGCAGTTATTGTTGAGACGATGACCGACAACCGCAACCGCACTGCCGGCGAAGTCCGCCATCTGTTCGACAAATACGGCGGAACGCTCGGCGTCACCGGCTGCGTCAGCTGGTCGTTTGACAAAAAGGGCGTTATCGTCATCGATAATGAGGATGAAGAGCTTGACGAAGATACGGTGATGATGGATGCATTGGATGCCGGTGCTGCCGACTTTGAACCGGATGAAGGTTCCTTCACGGTTTATACTGCCGAGGATGATGTGGCTGCTGTTTCCGATGCGCTGACAGCAAAGGGTTATACGCTGCTATCCGCACAGGTGGAGATGCTTCCGCAGAACGGCTATATCAAACTCTCTTCGGAAGATGAAGCCAAAGGCCTTCAGAAGATGCTTGATCTTCTTGAAGATAATGACGATGTACAAAACGTCTGGCACAACTGGGAAGATGCTGAATAAAACACAGGAGATTATCCGGTATGAAATCAGTTAAATGGGTTCTGGTAGTTGTCGGCGTACTGTTTGTGGCAGTGTGTGCGGCTATGAGCATTCACGCACTGTCTGAAGCCAGACAGAAAGCAGCAGAGTAAACTTACAAAAATAACAAGCCTCTCTTTGGCCAAATGACCAAAGGGAGGCTTTAGCATTCCTGATTTGCCGTTATTCTCCGGGGTTCGGGCGAAGGATTTTGCCGATATTCCAGAGGTGTGCCACAGCCTGCGCAGCTTCCAGCCGCTTTTCAGGCGTTTTATATTCTATGGAAGCGGTCTGAGCACCGCAATCCATGCAGACAGCGAACCAGCTCCAGCCACCTTCTTCTTCCAAAAGCCCCACGCCGCCGCAGTACGGGCAGTCCTGCAAGTGCAGCAATTCATGAATCTCCATTTTTTTCTCCTTCAAAGTTACTGCCTGCTATTATAAAAGCTGGCGCAGGATTCGTCAATCCGATTTTTCAAAACAGACACTTGAAGATTTCACTTTGATCAATTATACTGTGAAAAAACGGAGAAAAGGAATATGGGCATGAAAAAGATACTGCTGATCGCAATAACCATCGTTTTTCTGGCAGCAACCGTTTTCGGGATGGGAAAGGCAGAGAAATCATCCGGATTGCAGGCTGCAGAACAGACGGCGGCAACATCTACGGCTGAGCCGATACAGAGTGCTGCAGTTGTAGATGCGGAAACAATCAGGACCGACTATCTGGATGTCGTTAACGCATATCAGCCCGGAACGGCCGGCTCTTCTCTGAAGCGTGCAGTGGCAGCAATGCGTGTGCTGGACTTCTGCAATACGCATCATCTGGCGGATGCAGACAGGGAGAAGCTGAAAGAGAATCTCATCACTGCATGGAATACACTGCAGGAAACAGAAAAGGGACTATTCCCGGAACTGTTTACTTCAGTTTCGGAGCAGATTGATGAAGATTTAGTGAACGGAGCCTTGCTCACCGGCCTATTTGAGGATGCAGGGATTCAGAAAGAAATGCAGCGGCTTCTGGCTCAGAACGATATAGAGGCTTCATGGGAAGCCCTGAAGAGCTGCACACAGGCAATTGCTGAACAGTAAAAAGAGGAAGCCGTGCAGGCTTCCTCTTTTACTAAACAGTATAATTTTTACAAACTCACTGTTCTGCCGCGGGAACAAGTTCCGCCGCAATTGCGTCTACAACAGCATCAAGCTGAACGAGCTGTTCTTCCTTCAGCGCAGACTTAATGGTTACCGTATCATTCAGGAAGCGGACACCCTTCAGAGTGCCCAGTGCTTCCCGCATCAGCTTGCCGCTTGCCGGTGCCCAGCTGCCGTTTTCCAACAGGACAACAGCACGGTTCTGCAGATTGTGATTCACAAGGTCATGAATCAGATTTTCCATCGTTACAAAAATCCCCATATTGTAGGTCGTGGAAGCAAGAACCAGATGGCTGCAGCGGAAAGCATTTGACAAAATGTAGCTCGCGGGGGTAACAGAAGTGTCAAACATGCGTACTTTAATTCCGCGTTCCACAAGCTTTCCGGCAAGAATGTTGGCGGCATTTTCCGTATGGCCGTATACGGAAGCATAGGCAATACACACGCTGTTCTCTTCCGGTGTATAGGAACTCCAGAGCTGATACTTCTCAAGAAAGTCACCGAAGCGAGAGCGCCAGACAGGCCCGTGAAGCGGGCAGACATAGTCCAGCTCCAGCTTAGCTGCCTTTTTGAGCACTGCCTGGACCTGGGCGCCGTACTTTCCGACGATGTTGGTATAATATCTGCGCGCTTCATCCAGGTTTTCGCCAAAGAAGTCTCCTTCGTCGGCAAACAGACGGCCGTTCAGGGCCCCGAAGGTACCGAAAGCATCGGCGGAAAACAGCAGTTTGTCCGTGAGATCATACGTCATCATGACTTCCGGCCAGTGGACCATGGGAGCCATGATAAAGGTGAAACTGTGCCTGCCGGAGGAGAAGGTATCACCTTCTTTGACAAGATGGAGCTTTCCGTCAAAGTCAAGATCAAAGAACTGGCCGAGCATGGCCTGAATTTTGCTGTTGCAGAGAATGGTGACTTCCGGATAGCGCGTAAGCAGTGCTTCGATGGTATAGGCGTGATCCGGCTCCATGTGAGAGATCACAAGATAATCAAGCTTTCTGCCGGCAAGGGCAGCGTTCAGATTTTCAAAAAAGGTCTGATAGACAGCCTTGTCAACGGTGTCAAACAGTACGGTTTTCTCATCCTGCAGCAGGTATGAGTTGTAGGAAACTCCGTCCGGAACGCCATAAACACCTTCAAAGCAGGCAAGTCTGCGGTCATCCGCGCCGACCCAGGTCAAATCCTGAGTTACTTTTCTGGTAAAATGCATAAAAAACCTCCCTGGTAGTTTTGCCTCATCATATCATATATGGCAGTATCTTTCAAGCACAATTCCCTGATCGGGAACAGATGTCTCAAATCCGGATGACAAATAAAAATAGTTGATTTACAGGGGAGAATATGGTATAGTACCTACCTGCCGCAAGGCAGGAATCCGTGAGTTCGAAACCATCCTCACGTAAAACAAAACTAAGGAGAAAAACTGAATATGAAGAACAAAAATGTGGCATTTCTTGCACAGGGAGCCATGATTGCAGCGGTGTATGTTGTACTAACGCTGTTTATCAATGCTTTCAACCTTGCCAGCGGTGCCATCCAGGTGCGCATTTCCGAAGCCCTGACGATTTTGCCGGTTTTCACACCGGCTGCAGTGCCCGGCCTTTTCATTGGCTGCATTTTTGCCAATATTCTCGGAGGCAACCATATTCTGGACGTCGTTTTCGGCAGCCTTGCAACGCTGGCTGGGGCAATATTTACGCGTAAGCTGCGTAATTCCCATCCGTTGCTGGCTCCCGTTCCGCCCATTGTCGCAAATACACTGGTGGTTCCCTTTGTGCTGAAGTATGCCTATGGCCTTCCGGGTTCCATCCCGTTTTTTATGCTGACGGTCTGCATTGGGGAAATTCTTTCATGCGGAGTGCTTGGAATGATCCTTTACTATGCGCTGAAAAAGAATGAGAAAAACATTTTCCACCGTGATCAGGAATCATAAATAAAGCGTAAACTGGCAAAATCGGGGTCTGCTGACTCCGTTTTTTAAAATTTTTAGGATTGACTATACACAAAAAATGATATAATAGTATAAATTATTATGGAGGAACAGCTTTATGATAAAAAGAATCTTTGTTCTGATGATCTGTGCAGCACTTTGTTTTTCCCTGATTCCTTCTGCTGCCGCAGACGGGGTAATACTATGGGAACGGCTTGATACGGGTGATGTGATTGCCATGACACGACAGCCTACAGAAGAAGAACTGAAAAATCTGAAACTGCATACGCACAGCTATAGTGACTGGATTGTTTCAGTTCCTGCAAGCTGCAGTGAAAAGGGGTTGAGGTACAGAATATGCAGTAAGTGCGGCTATAAGGATACTGAGACGATTGCGAAGACAGACCATTCCTTTATGTGGGTGGTTACCGTCAGAGAAGCTACCTGTACATCAGAAGGGTATGGATACCAGAAATGCGGCGTTTGCGGATTCATGCAGGAGTATGTAATCCCAAGAATCCCTCATTCCTATGGAGGCTGGTCGACTGTTAAGGAGACCACAGATCATTCCGCAGGCATTCGACAGAGATCCTGCTATGTCTGCGGGTTTACACAATCAGAATCCTTTGATCCTCCGGGAACACTGAGACGCGGAGCCCAGGGCAGCAGTGTACGTGAAATACAGGCCCTGCTTTCCCAGCAGGGATTTCTGGCTTCCGGCTATGTTGACGGAGACTTCGGATACTATACTGAGAAGGCAGTTATGGATTTCCAGAAGAGTATCAACATCACGGCAGACGGAGTTGCCTGGCCTCAGACGATCAATCTTCTTCACCATAAATTCGGGGATTGGGAAGTTGTCAGAGAAGCGGACTATTATTCGGTGGCTGTTCTTGAGCGTGTATGTGAAAATTGCGGGTACAAGGAAACCAAGGAAATCGGCGTGATGCTTCAGCTCGGAGACTACAGTGATGATGTGAAGACACTCCAGAAAAGGCTGAATGCCCTTGGATACGATGTCGGATATCCTGATGGTTTGTTTGGGGATGGCACAAAACGCGCAGTCAAGAACTATCAGAAGGATCATGACCTGGAAGAAGACGGAATTGTCTGGCCCGGCGTGTGGACATCACTCTTCCCGGAGGACCTTTCCGACCTTCCTGCAAAAGCCGAAAAATAATCAAAACAGACTATGGTGAAATCCGCCGGAAT
>JAEEGL013732619.1_pt1 | contig 29252 bp, 27 predicted proteins | sample 9134231 | NCBI WGS metagenome assembly JAEEGL01 (sample SAMN16246548, study PRJNA631951) | gut metagenome | biome: gut microbiome; feature: rumen; material: fiber-attached | host: Bos | place: Iran: Karaj | collected 2018-10 | reverse complement strand
GGGCTTTCGAGGGCAAGGACGGCGCTCCGCGCGCGTCTCTCGAAGTCACCGCCGACGAGGTCGAGTTCCTCTCCCCGCGTGATTCCGCCGAGCCTCAGCCCCGCACGGATTACACTCCCCGTCAGAGCTACGGCGACAGGCAGAGGCAGAGCGGTCAGGGTTTCCCCAATAACGGCGGGAACGCTCCCGAAATGAACGGGACCGCTTTCGGCGATATCGCAGGCGGCTTTACCGAGATAACCGATTCCGATTTGCCATTCTGATCATTTGAAAGGAGATACTGTCATGGAAGATCGTAAGATGAAGCCCCGTCCCAAGAAGTCCAGGCGCAAGGTCTGCCAGTTCTGCGTTGACAAGGTCGAGCATATTGATTATAAAGATACCGCCCGTTTAAGGAAGTTCATCACAGAGCGCGGCAAGATCATGCCCCGCCGCATGAGCGGCGTCTGCGCCGAGCATCAGAGGGCTCTGGCCAAGGCCATCAAGACCGCTCGTCAGGTCGCTCTTCTGCCCTACGTCGCAGAGTAATAAAGAGTTTAACTGTTAACTCCGGATATGATGTTGACAAGCCCGTTCGCCGCAGCTGCGGAAACGGGCTTTTTCGTTTGCCGTTTCCTCAGTTTTACTGCTTTTCCGCCGCCCTCCGCTGTTGACCTCGCGAGGTTTATAAGTTATAATAAAAGGTGATTTCAGTTGATCAGGAGGAAATGATGAAGAATTCGTTATCACGCATTATTGCTTCGTTCATAGCTGTTTTGCTCGTTATGGCTGCGCTCCCGGTTTTCGCCGCGTCCGTTAAGGATTACAACTCCCACGACGTTGCAAAGCTTCGCGCGTTCTTCGAGCTTCAGGGCGATTCCCCGTTCAAAAACGGCGTGTCGATAAACGGCTCCGGCTACGATCCGGACTCCCCCGCGACCTGGAGCGCCTGCACCTGGACCTCCGCCGGCAAGCTCGCAACGATCTCCTTCTCCGGTCTCGGCTGGACGGTAGTCGGCAATCTCGATCTTTCCGGCTGTACCGGACTGACCTTTGTTAACGCTTCGGACTGCTTCATCACGTCCGTCGATTTTTCCGGCTGCACCGCGCTTAAGACCCTCAATCTGACCGGCGACGATCTGACTTCGCTCTCGGTCAGCTCCTGCACCGCGCTCGAAACGCTGTTTTTCGGATCGAACGACGTATCCGCCATCGATCTCGGCAGCAATAACGCGCTGAGGTCTCTCGACTGTTCCGACAACCATCTGACCGTTCTTGACGTCGGCAGCTGTCCCCTTCTCGCGACGCTCATCTGCTCCAACAACGAGCTGACCGAGCTCGACCTCTCGAATTGTCCCGCGATCACCGATCTGCGCTGCAAGACCAATCTGCTCACTTCGCTCGAACTTTCGAATCTCACCGGGCTCACGAAGCTCTTCTGCTTCAACAACCGTTTGACGAGCCTTGACATCTCCGTGATGAACGGCGGAACGAGCTTTGTGATCGACTCCGTAGGCGGGGGCTATATCGGAACGAAGTGCTATTTCGATTCTCAGGGCAATCCCGAGATAAAAGCTTCCTATAACGTGACCGGCGAAGAGACGTTCCTCGGATGGTATTCCGGCGAGTCCTTCCTCGATTCCGCAGATATGTATACCTGCGTGTTCGGTCAGGGCGCGAAGCATCTGACCGCCCGCTTCGAGGGCGCCGAGCCGACTCCGACTCCTACCCCCGAGCCCACACCCACTCCCGAGCCCACTCCCTCCTCCGTTCCGACCGAGACTCCCGAGCCCTCCGATCCGCCTTCCTTCATTCCCGGCGACGCCAATTCCGACGGAAGCGTCACGCTCGAGGACTCGCTGATGATACTCCGTTACTACATGGGGCTCATCAACGACAGCGGCATCGACCTCGACGCGGCTGACGTCGACGGAAGCGGCACGGTGGACATACAGGACGCTCTGAAGGTCATGCGATTCGTCATGAGCCTTATCGGAAGCCTCGACTGAAATGGTCCGGCTTCCCGACAGCTTTATTGAAAGGATGCGTTCGGAACTCGGAAGCGAGTTCCCGCGCTTCATGGAATGCTATCAGAAGCCCCCTGTCAGGGGGCTTCGTGTCAATACGCTGAAGATCCCGCCGGAAGCTTTTCGCGCGGTCTCCCCGTGGGAGCTTTCCGAAACGGGCGTGATACCGGAGGGCTTCATCGTAAACGGAGCCGAGAACGTCGGCCGCCATCCCTATCACGCCGCTGGGCTTTTCTATATGCAGGAGCCCAGCGCGATGAGCGTTATACGCGAGAGCTCGGTCGATGACAGCGGAGCCCGCGTGCTCGATCTCTGCGCCGCCCCCGGCGGGAAATCCGGCGGAGTCGCCGCGCGCATGGCCGGGAAAGGCCTGCTCGTCTCCAACGAGATCGTCCCGAAGCGGGCGACCCTGCTCGCGCGTAATCTCGAACGGCTCGGTGTGACGAACGCCGCGGTGATCTCCGCGAAGCCCGAGGCGGTCGCCGAAGCCCTGCCGGGGTACTTCGACGCCGTGCTCGTGGATGCTCCGTGCTCCGGAGAGGGCATGTTCCGGAAAGACGAAACGGCGATCGCAGAATGGTCGAAGGAGCACGTCGCCTCCTGCGCTCTGCGCCAGAGCCTCATACTCAAAAGCGCCGAAAAATGCGTGAGAAACGGCGGCGTTCTCGTTTATTCCACCTGCACGTTCTCCCGCGACGAGAACGAGGGCGTGATCGACGGATTCCTTCGCGAACACGGAGATTTTTCGATAGAGTACATGGAGAGGCTGTACCCGCACGCCTCTTGCGGCGAAGGGCATTTCGTCTGCCGTCTCAGGCGTGACGGCACGGGTGAAGAAGTCCGAAGCTTTTCGAAGATCCGCGGCTTTTGTGACAAAAACGCGCTTTCGCTCCTCGAGGGTTTCGTTCGCGAAACGCTGAAAGGCGGCCTTCCCGACGGCACGCTCATTCAAAACGGCGGCGTGCTCCGTCTCGTCCCGCGCGAAACGCCGGACGCGGTTTTGAGGCTGCATCCCGTCTCCGTCGGCGTGGAGCTCGGCGAAGTGAAGAAGGGCCGCTTCGAGCCTTCGCACAGCCTGTTCATGGCGGCTTTCGGGCAGGAATACCTGCGCGCGCTCTCGCTCGATCCCGACAGCCGTGAGATCGCGGCCTTTTTATCCGGCAACACGGTCGCCTGTCCGGACGGATGGCGCGGATACTCCGCCGTCTCGGTCAAGGTCGGGGAGCTTTCCTTCCCCGTCGGCTTCGGAAAGGCCGTGGACGGAGTAATGAAAAACCACCTTCCGAAGGGGCTTTACATCCAATGAATTCAAAGGATCTCATCGAAAAATACGGCGTCCGCCCCAACAAGGCGCTCGGCCAGAACTTTCTCGTGGACGAGAGCGCGCAGGCACGCATCGTCGGGCTTGCGAAGGCGCCCGGCCTTCCCATGCTCGAGATCGGGCCGGGGCTCGGGGCGCTGACCTTCCCGCTTGCTGAAACGGGGCTCAGGCTCGCCGCGGTCGAGCTCGACCGCACGCTTGCGGAAATACTCGAAGCCGCGCTTCCGGAAAACGCGCGCGTTATCAACGCCGATTTTCTCAAATGCGATCTTGCGGAAATATCCGCGTTTCTCGGAGGAGAAAGCATCACCGTCGTCGGGAACCTGCCCTATTACATAACGAGCCCGATAGCAATGCGGCTCGCGGCGTCGGGGCTGCCGATAAAGCGCATGGTCCTCATGGTCCAGAGGGAAGCTGCCGACAGGTTCCTCGCCGGGCCCGGAGACAAAAACTACGTCCCGCTCACGGTCCTGTCCCGTCTTCTGTTCGACGTCTCCTGCGTTCTGGAGCTTTCGCCCGCATCTTACTATCCTCAGCCCGATGTCAGCTCCTCGGTGCTGCTCTTCGAATCGAACGGAGCCATGATTCCGGAAGGGCTTCCCCGCTTTTTGAACTGCGCCTTCGCCATGCGCAGGAAGACCCTCGCGAACAACCTTACGGCGATGGGGATGACCAAGACCGACGCCGCAGAGCTGATCCGGAGCGTCGGCTTCGATCCCTCCGTCCGCGCCGAAGCGCTGGAGCCTGACAGTTTGCTCTCTCTTTTTCAACATCATTCCGCCTATTTCAAGTAAAACCGAATTAAGTAATGTTTTCGCGCACGTGTGCTTGCCGCTGCAATATAATAGTTGAACGCATAATTACTGACAAGAGACATCGATGCGATCGAAACAAACAGCTTCCCGGAGGCGATCGCCATAGAAGATCTGCGATCGTCAAGCTTCTATTCGAGCGTGACGAGCGCGGCGTTTCCGAAGCCGAAAAAAGTATTGCAGGCTGTGTCCGGGTATTGCAGGAAATATTCCCGGGTCCGAGGATGATGCGCGGGATCGTGACCGTCAGAAACCGCGGCGGAGAAAAGCTCTTTTTTGCTCCGCAGGGCGGACCGTTCGTTCACGGCCCGATAAGACCGGCAGAGAATGGCGATCGGATAATGATCGGGTCCTTCCGTCCTGAAAGAAACGGCGGCGGTGGAGCGATCGATGCCGATCAGATTTGGATACCGACAGGCAGAAACTGAGATTCAGCGGTTACCTCGGGGCCTTCTCCCGTGTGCGGAGGAGCTTTTTTTAGCATACACAAGGCATTTTATAAAAAATATATGTCTCTTTCCCCCTTTACAAGACGGACTTTGGATGGTATCATTCTGTGAAAAGGTATTACCTATTTTTACAGGAGGACTGAAACGTGGACGACCTGGCGGCGCACGCGCGCGCGCGTGAACTCAGCATACAGGAGCTGCTTCTTTACGAGATGCGCACGGGCAGATTCAAGGACTGCGACCGTCTCCCGAGGGAGTCCGCGCTTGCCGAGATGCTCGACATCAGCCGCACGCAGCTTCGCGATTCGCTCGCCGAGCTCGAACGCGAGGGCTTCATCAGCCGCAAGCAGGGTCTTGGCACCATAATCAACCGTCACGTCCTCAACGTTCCCGTACGCATGGATCTCGAGATCGAGTTCATGGACATGGTGAGACGATCGGGGCGTAAGCCCGCCGAAAGGCTCGAGAGCATCAGCACCGTGCTTTCCGCGCAGGCCGCTGCGAAGCTTCGGATAGGCAAAACCGACGAGATGCTCATGGTCTCCCGCATAGTCACCGCCGATCAGAAGCCCGTTATCTACTGCGAGGACTATATCCCGAAAGCGATCATACAGACGAGCTACGAAAAGGAAGAGCTGCAGAAGCCAATATTCGCGTTTTTGAAGGACTGCTGCGGCAAGGACGCGTATCTCGACGTTACGGAGATACGGCCCGTATCCGCCAAGGGGCTCAACGCCGCGAGGCTCGGAGTCCCCGAAGGCACTCCCCTCCTGTATATGGACGAGGTCGATTACGATTTCGACGGCACGCCCGTTATGTATTCCCGCCAGTTCTACGTCGACGGCGTCATCGCGCATAACGTAGTCAGACGCAAGATCTGAGACAACAAGAACGATCAGCAAAGGAGCTTTTGACATATGCCTTTCATCTATGACGAACCCTCCCATACCTTCGGCGAGTATCTGCTCATCCCCAACTACACTTCCGAGGAATGCACTCCTCAGAACACCAGCCTTTCCACTCCCCTCGTGAAATACCGCAGGGGAGAAAAAGCGCCCATCTCGCTCAATATCCCGCTCGTTTCCGCGATAATGCAGTCGGTATCAAACGATACTCTCGCGGTCGCGCTCGCGCGCGAGGGCGGCGTTTCGTTCATCTTCGGCTCCCAGCCTATCGAGAGCCAGGCGAACATGGTCCGCAAGGTCAAGGCTTACAAGGCGGGATTTTCCGTTTCGGATTCCTGCGTCACACCCGATCAGACTGTCGCCGACCTCGTCGCTCTCAAGGAGAAGACCGGTCATTCGACCGTCGCTGTCACCCACGACGGAAGCTCCACCGGCAAGCTCCTCGGCGTTATCACGAGCCGCGATTACCGCATAAGCCGCATATCCCCCGACGAGAAGGTCAAGAACTTCATGACCCCCATAGAGCGCCTCGTCACCGCGCCCGAGGGCGTAACGCTCAAGGACGCGAACGATATCATATGGGAGCACAAGCTCAACTCCCTGCCCGTCGTCGACAAGGACGGCAACATGGTCGCCTTCGTATTCCGCAAGGACTACGACGTGCATAAGGAGAACCCCATGGAGCTGCTCGACGGCAACAAGCGCTACGTGGTCGGCGCGGGCATCAACTCCCGCGACTATAAGGACCGCGTACCCGCTCTCGTTGAAGCGGGCGCCGACGTGCTCTGCATCGACTCCTCCGAGGGCTACACCGCGTGGCAGAAGAACACGCTCGCGTGGATCCGCGAGAAATACGGCGACAGCGTCAAGTGCGGCGCCGGCAACGTAGTCGACCGCGAGGGCTTCCTGTTCCTCGCCGAGGCGGGAGCGGATTTCGTCAAGGTCGGCATAGGCGGCGGCTCCATCTGCATCACCCGCGAGACCAAGGGCATCGGCCGCGGTCAGGCGACTGCGGTAATGGAGGTCGCCAAAGCCCGCGACGAATACTTCGAGAAGACCGGCGTTTACGTTCCCATCTGCGCCGACGGCGGCATAGTAATGGATTATCACGTCACTCTCGCGCTCGCGATGGGCGCGGATTTCTGTATGCTCGGCCGCTATTTCGCAAGGTTCGACGAGAGCCCCACCAACAAGGTCATGGTCAACGGCTCCTACATGAAGGAGTATTGGGGCGAGGGTTCCGCAAGGGCAAGGAACTGGCAGCGTTACGACATGGGCGGCGCCGGCAAGCTCAGCTTTGAGGAGGGCGTCGATTCCTACGTTCCCTACGCGGGCTCCCTGCACGACAACGTGATGGTCACTCTCGCCAAGGTCCGCTCGACCATGTGCAACTGCGGTGCGCTCACCATAGAGGAGCTTCGCCGCACTGCGCGCCTTACGCTCGTCTCCCCCACCTCCATCGTCGAGGGCGGCGCGCACGACGTCATACTCAAGGAGCAGAAGGCGTTCGGGATAAAGAAATAATACGATATGACGACGGGCTGCCGCGGTCAAAACGCGGCGGCCTGTTTTCTTTTGGCCTCAAACGCTTTACAGCTTCATTAAAAACTGTTATAATATAATTGGTATTAAATGCCGATAAGGAGACCTCTTTTCATGAAAAGTTTATATAAAAGAATACTTGCTCTGGCGCTCGCCGCAGTCTCGTTCATCACCCTCGGCGGATGCACGGGGAAGATCGCGATAGAGGATGCGGACTGCTTCGAGAAGTACATGGACCTGATATGTTCATTCGATTTCGAGAACGCTTACCGTTATCTGTCCAAGGCTTCCTCCACTATGCCGACTCCGGTCCCCGTCCCTACGGACGACGGCGAGGGCGTTTCGGTCGCCGTTACCGCTTCTCCGGAGCCCACTCCTCTGCCAACCAATTACATCGGCGCGGCGGATTTTGCCAAGAAATACCGCGATATTTTCGACGGTCTCGAAATCAGCGCCGTTCGCTATGAAAAGCTCGAGGAGCGCGTTAGCGGTGAAGATCTTATCGTCCGCTTCCGCATGACCTACGTTTCCGGTATCGCGGGCGAGCTGACCAACGAATACGAGATGCGCCTCGTCACCGACGGTCTCGCAAGGCGCGTCGACTGGTCTCCCGCTCTCATTTTCCCCGATATGGATTGGGGATACACCGTCCGCGTCTCGACCGTGCCGGCAAGGCGCGGCGACATACTCGCCCAGGGTCAGCTTCTGGCGGAGACCGTGACGCTCAACGCGATATCGGTCGATAAGGAAGCCGTGAAGAGCCTGAGCGACACCGCGGCGCAGATAGCCGAAGTGATCGGCGAAGCGCCGGCGGACGTTCTCGCGGTCCTCAACAAGTCCACAAGCAATAAGGCCGTCGCCGCAAGGATAAACGACCACGATCTGACCGCCGACATGCGCGAGGCGCTCGACGGTATCGAGGGCGTGACGGTCATCGAAAACTACGGCACCGACAGGGTCTATCCCAAGGGCTCGTTGCTCGCTCATACCATCGGCTACGTCGGCTACGTTGAGGAAAAGGACGTCGCCTCGCTCAACGAGGGCAGGGACAAGCTCGACGGCCTTTACGACGTCCACTCAATAGTCGGACGTTCGGGGCTCGAGCGTTCATATGAGAAAGCCCTCCGCGGGAAGGACGGGCTGAGCATCACCATCCGCGACGGCGAGGGCGAATACGTCTCCACGCTGTTCAGGAAGCCCGTCGAACACGGGCTGGACGTGCATCTCTCGATCGATCTGGCCATGCAGCAGCGCGCCGAGGAGGTCATGGATCTGGTGCTGTGGGGCGACGACACCGCCGGAGCGGTGGTCATGATGGATCCCAAGACGGGCGAGGTCAAGGCGCTCGCCTCCTACCCCACCTACGATCTTAACAAACTCGCTATCTCCGCGGACGCGGAATACTACGAGTATCTGACCTCGATGAAGAACAATCCCCTGAACAACCGTACGACTCTCGGTCTTTACCCGCCGGGATCGGCTATCAAATCCTTTACGGCGTCCGCTGCGCTCGAGCTTGGGAAGATCAGTCCCGATTCGGTATTCACCGGCGAGATAGAGGACGATTACTGGACGCCTTCGACCTTCGGACGCTGGAACTGGCCGCCCATTAAGCGCACCCACGTAAACAACCGCGCAGAACCCCTGAACATGGGAAACGCCATGCTCTACTCGGATAACATCTACTTCGCCTATCTTGCCCTGCTCATGGGCGAGGACGATCTTTTGGGATATCTCCGCGGCGTGGGCTTTGAGCAGAACATGCCCTTCGACCTGAGCGTCGCAAGATCAACGCTCAAGGTCAAGTTCGATTCCGAGGAATACTGGAATCCCCGTTCCATAGCCGAGACCGGATACGGTCAGGGCCAGGTGACGATAGCGCCGATACAGCTCGCGACCATGTACTGCGCCTTCCGGAACGGCGGGAACATACCCGTGCCGAGGCTCGCTTCCGCTCTCTACGCCACCGACGGAGTGGAATACAAGCCGGTAGAGGTATTCGAGCCCGCTACGTGGATCGAGGGCGCCGTTAAAACGAGCACGATCGCAACGCTCCTTCCCATGATGAAGAACATAATGTCACCGGATCTCAACGGCACCGGAAGGTATCTCCGTGCGCGCGGCTGCACGGTCGCAGGCAAGACCGGTACCGCCGAGATCGGCTCCGACAAGAGCCGCGAGATATCGTGGTTCGTCGGCTTCCGCGTAGACGTTCCAGAGGAGGACGAGCTGCTCGTGCTCGTGCTCATCGAGATACCCACCACCGATCCTTACAAGAATCTTAAATTCGATATAGCCCGCGAGCTCATCAGCATGAGCTGAGCGAAGGGAGATCAAAAAATGGCAGACAGCAAAAGCAAAAAACCCGGCGGCTCCAAAAAGGAAAAGGAGCTTACCGTTTCCGTAAAGAGGCCGAAAACGCAGGCGCATTCAACTAAAGCGCCTGCTAAGAAGGCGCAGAAGTTCAAACCCGTCAAGGAGCCTTACGAGCATATCGACGAGATCATCGGGATATGCTTCATCGCGGTCGGCATCGTAGCGGGGATACTCACCTATTTCAAGACCGCCGCTCTGCTCGAATCGGTCGTCTCCTTCCTGTTCGGGCTCGTTGGCGTGGTGCAGTACGCGCTGCCCGTCGTCCTTATCGTGATCGGGGTGCTCCTGATCGTTCTGCCCAAAAAGCAGTCCGGCACGGGTACGACGCTCCTGCTGTTCGGCGCAGTATGGTCGATCGACTGCATCATCCAGCTCGCGTCCTCGCCCCTCGGGAAAAGCGATTTCGGCGAATACGTCAAAACCGCCTACACCGTCGGCAAGCTCGGCAGGGGCGGCGGATTCCTCTCCTCGGTGCCTGCGTTCGGACTTGCGAAGCTGATCTCCTCCGCCGGCGCGATAGTCGTATTCGCGGCGCTCGCGCTCGTGCTCTTGCTCATCGCGACGAGGATCTCCATCCGTTCCGTCGGCAAGAAGGTGATCGCCAAGGTCGACGCGATAGAGGACGCCCGCAGGGCGCGCCTGATAGACGAGAAGGTCGGCGACGGCGAGCGCGCCGAGAGGGTCCGCCCGAAGAAGCCCGAGATTTCCGTTCCCGACGACGGCCCTCAGATAGCGGACGGCAGGGAGAGCCTTTCCGGCGCGAACAGCGTCAGGCGTATAAGGCATCCGCGCTCCGGCTCCGAAAACGGCGCCGCGGTCAAGGATCCGAAGAACGACGCTCCGCTCGACCTTATGCCCAAGTCCGGCACCCTGCCGAACAAAGCGCAGAAGCAGGCGGACGGCGCCCTTTACCGCGGAAACAAGGCGGCCTCCGATCCGATCACGGTCACACCCGACGACGTCATTCCCGGCTCCGGCATTATCGGAGAATACGATCCTTACGAGACAATAGAGATAACGCCCGAGGACAATATCACGGGTGAAACGGCCGAGACCGCTCCGGAACCCGCCGCATCCGTTTCCGGGAATGAGAAGCCCTCTCCCGCGGAGCCGGCCGAGGAGAGCATCAAGGAACCCGTCCCCGTTCCCGAGTATCAGAAGCCGCCCATCTCGCTCCTGCGTCAGCCGGACCGTTCGGAGAGCATTGCGAACGATTCGCCCTCCGAGAAGGCCAAGCTGCTGATCGAAACGCTCGCGAGCTTCAATATCAACGCCCGGGTGACCAACATCAGCGTTGGTCCCGTCATAACAAGGTTCGAGGTGCAGCCCGCGCAGGGAGTCAGGGTCAACAGGATCACCTCCCTTTCGAACGACATCGCTCTCGCGCTCGCCGCTCCGCGCGTACGCATTGAAGCGCCGATACCCGGCAAGGCCGCCATAGGCATCGAGATCCCCAACAAGTCGACCGCCATGGTGCGTCTGCGCGAGGTGCTCGAAACGCGGGAATTCGCGGCGGCTTCCTCGCCTCTGACTTTCGCGCTCGGCAAGGATATCGCGGGCAAGCCCGTGTATGCGGACCTCGAGAAGATGCCGCATATGCTCATAGCCGGCGCGACAGGCTCGGGCAAATCCGTCTGCATAAACAGCATCATACTGAGCACCGTTTACAAATCCTCTCCCGAAGAGGTCAGGATGATACTCATCGATCCGAAGGTGGTCGAGCTCTCCATATTCGCTCCCGTTCCGCACCTCTACTGCCCGGTCGTCACCGACCCGAAGAAGGCGGCGGGAGTGCTCAAGTGGGCCTGCAACGAGATGGATCAGCGCTACACGAAGATGAGCAAGGTCAACGCGCGCGATCTCGCAAGGTTCAACGCGCTCACGGAGGATCCCGCCGAGCGCATGCCGCGTCTGATGATAATCATCGACGAGCTCGCCGACCTCATGATCGTCTCCGCGAAGGACGTTGAGGAGTCCATAGCAAGGCTTGCTCAGCTCGGCAGAGCATGCGGAATACATCTCATAGTCGCAACACAGAGGCCGTCGGTCGACGTCATAACCGGTCTCATCAAGACCAATATCCCCTCGAGGATCGCATTTGCCGTTGCGAGCGCGATTGATTCCCGCGTTATACTCGACGGCAGCGGAGCCGAAAAGCTCCTCGGTCACGGCGATATGCTCTTCCACGCCAACGGCGCGGCGAAGCCCATAAGGGCGCAGGGCGCTTACGTTTCCGACGAGGAAGTCGAGAACATTATGCAGTTCTTCGTCGACAACCGTGTCGACGTGCCGCAGGACGACCGCGTTCTTAACGCCATACCCGATCTTTCCGCCCCGACGGGGCAGGGCAACGGCAAACAGGAGGACGAGCTCCTGCCCGACGCCGTGCGGATTGTCATGGATTCGGGCTCCGCGTCCATATCCATGATACAGAGAAGGCTGCGCGTAGGCTATGCGAGGGCGGCAAGACTTGTGGACATCATGGAACAGCTCAAATTCGTCTCGGGCTTCGACGGCTCCAAGCCGAGAAAGGTGCTCATAGACGAAGCCGGATACGCCGAGTTCTTCGGCGCAGGCGCGGTATCGGGCGCTCGGGACGAAGGAGAATAAGCAAGAGGACATGAACGGCATAAAGGCTTTTGTATTCACTCTCGGATGCTCGAAGAATCAGGTCGACTCCGAGGAGATAATGGGCGAGCTCGTTTCGCGCGGAGCGGTGATCACTCCCGATCCGCATGAAGCCGAGGTGGTTATCGTGAACACCTGCGGCTTTATCGAGAGCGCGAAGACGGAATCGCTCGACGCGGTTTTCGAGCTTTCGGCTCTCAAGGAACAGAACTGCCGTCTGCTCGCAGTATGCGGCTGTCTGAGCGAGCGGTATTACGACGAGCTCAGAGAAGAGCTCCCCGAAGCCGATCTCATTTGGGGCGTGAAGGATCACGCAGGACTTGCGGACGCGATCGCCCAGAGGCTCACCGGAGAAATGCCGTCCGCCGTCTGTGCTCCGGAGAGGGTGCTCACAACGCCCCCCTTCCGCGCGTATCTGCGCATTGCGGACGGCTGCGACAACCGCTGCACCTACTGCGCGATACCGATAATAAGGGGCGGCAGGGTGAGCGTGCCGATGGAAAAGCTCGTCGAAGAGGCTCGCGGGCTTGCGGAACGCGGAGTCAAAGAGCTGACCGTGATCGCGCAGGATACCTCCGCATACGGCACGGATATCTATGGAAAGCCCATGCTCGCGGAGCTTCTGACGGAGCTTTCGAATATAGAAAAGCTGCACTGGATAAGGCTTTTATACACCTATCCCAACACGGTGGACGAGAGGCTTATCGACACGATAAGCTCAAACCCCAAGCTGATGAACTACATCGACATGCCCATACAGCATATCGATCCGGAGCTCCTGAAGCGCATGAACCGTCACGGGACCGCGGAGCACATTCGCGAGATCACCGACTATATCCGCAGGGTCTCGCCCGATTTCATACTCCGCACCACGGCGATAGTCGGCTTCCCCGGCGAGACCGAGGAGCAGTTCGGAGAGCTGTTAAGCTTCCTCTCCGAGCATCCTTACGACCGTCTCGGCGCTTTTACCTACTCGCCTGAGGACGGCACTCCCGCCGCCGTGATGCCCGATCAGATCCCCGAAGGCGTCAAGAGGCGCCGTTACGACAGGCTCATGCGTCAGCAGATGAAGATATCCCTTGCGGCTAACAAGCGAAGGATAGGCACCGTCTGCGAGGTGCTTGTCGAGGAGATCCGCGGCGGAGTTGCTTTCTGCCGCTCCTACGCCGAGGCTGCCGACGTCGACGGATTCATCAAGGTCAAGCTCGGCGAATCTGTGTCCGGGGCCGTGAAATGCGGCAGCTTCATCAACGTCCGCATCACAGGCGCGGAAACCTACGATCTTATCGCCGAGACCGACCGGGACCTACTATAGGAGGCAAAACATGAATCTTCCCAACAAGCTTACCGTAGCGAGGATGATCGCCATCCCATTCTTCATCGCGTGCTTTTATCTCCCCGACTGGGTCCTGTTCGAGCTCTCCGGCGGAACGCAGGTGCTCGTCAAATACTTCATAGCCGCCGTGATATTCATACTCGCCTATATCACCGACACGCTTGACGGACGCATCGCGAGAAAATACAACATGGTCACCGATTTCGGCAAGCTCATGGATCCCATTGCCGATAAGCTCCTCACCGCCGCCTGCATGATTATGCTCATCGGCCGCGGCCTTATGAGCATCTGCGATTTTCTTCTTCCCATTTTCACCGTGATAATAATCGCCCGCGAGTTCCTTATAAGCGGTATCCGGCTCGTTGCCGCGAGCCGCGGCAAAGTCATCGCAGCGGGCGTTCTCGGCAAGATAAAGACCACCGTTCAGGCGGTCGCTCTGCCGCTCGTTCTGATCGGCGGTCCCTTATTCCGTTATATCGGAGTGCCGATCGACTTCATTGTCATGTGCGCCGCCGTGTTCTTCACCGTCTGGTCGGGCGCCGACTACGTTATCAAGAACAAAGAGGTCTTCAAAGCAAAATGACCGAAGCCGAATTCCAAGCCGTATGCACTGAGCTCGTCGGTGAGACCGCCCGCCTGCTGACCGAAAGGAACGCGTGGGCCGCTTCTGCCGAGAGCCTTACCGGAGGGCTTCTCGCCTCCGAGATAGTCCGCGTCCCCGGATCGTCACGATGGTTCAAGGAGGGCTGCGTGACCTATACCGACGGCGCGAAGGCCAAACGGCTCCTCGTTCCAAGCGCTCTTCTGGCAGAGCATACAGCCGTATCGAGGCCTGTCGCGCGCGCTATGGCGGAGGGTATGCTCGTTACATCCGGCGCGGATATCGCCGTTTCGACCACGGGCCTTGCAGGACCCGGGCCCGACGAGCTCGGAAGAGACGCAGGCCTCGTGTTCATCGGCGGAGCGACGAAACGCGGCGCGGTCACGAAGGAGCTCGCTCTTTCCGGCTCGAGGCTCGACATCCGGCAGAGCACCGTTATAGAGGCCTTGAAGCTGCTTGCATCGCTCGCAAGGCTCGTGTAATAATATATTTCAGCGAAAATGCAACTGAAGCCCGTTTTCAGCCGTCTTATATGATGAACCGGGCATGATGACAGAATAATAAACCGCATGGAGGTTCAAATAGCATGGATAAGGAAAAAGCACTGGATCTTGCCCTGACGCAGATCGAAAAGGAATTCGGCAAGGGCGCGATAATGCTCATGGGCGACGCGGCGCAGAAGATACAGGTCTCCGTCATTCCGACAGGCTGTATCGCGCTCGACTATGCGCTCGGCGTGGGCGGCATACCCCGCGGAAGGATAATCGAGGTCTACGGTCCCGAATCCTCTGGTAAGACCACGCTCGCTCTGCACATGATCGCCGAGACCCAGAAGCTCGGCGGTATGGCCGTATTCATCGACGCGGAGCACGCGCTCGATCCCGTATACGCCGCCAAGCTCGGCGTGCAGATGAATTCCCTCTACGTCTCCCAGCCTGACAGCGGCGAGCAGGCGCTCGATATCGCCGATATGCTCGTCAGGAGCGGCGCGGTCGATATAATCGTCATCGACTCCGTCGCCGCGCTCGTGCCGAAAGCGGAGCTCGAAGGCGACATGGGCGATTCCCACGTCGGTCTGCAGGCGAGGCTCATGAGCCAGGCTTTGAGGAAGCTCGCGGGCATAGTCGGCAAGTCCAACTGCTGCGTTATTTTCATCAACCAGCTTCGTGAAAAGGTCGGCGTTATGTTCGGCAATCCCGAGACCACGACCGGCGGACGCGCTTTGAAGTTCTTTGCGACCATCCGCATCGACGTCCGTAAGGTGGACGTTCTGAAGCAGGGCGGCGACGCAGTCGGAAACCGCGTGCGCATGAAGGTCGTCAAGAACAAGGTCGCGCCGCCCTTCCGCATCGCCGAGGCGGACCTCATGTACGGTCAGGGCTTCTCGAAGGAAGGCTCCCTCCTCGACATGGGCGTGAGCAACAAGATAATCAACAAGACCGGCGCATGGTTCTCCTACGGCGATATGCGCATAGGTCAGGGCCGCGAGAACGCAAAGGCGTTCCTGAAGGACAATCCCGAGGTGGCCGCCGAGATCGAGGCGAAGCTGCGCGAGGTGATGACCACCTCCGAGCTCGTCATGGACGTTTCGGAGGAGAAGCCCATCTCGGACGACGAGTAAAGGAGCTTTGATTTGAAAGTCAAAAAGGTCGGGGAATACTCTCCCGAATACCCGAAAAAAACCTGCATGGCGGTAAAGATAGGTACGATAGCCGCGGCGGCTGTGCTCGCCGTCGGCACTGCGGCATGCGGGCCCAGATCCGTCGGGTTCATGTTGGGTCCCGACCCGACCGAGGAACCCCTGCCCGAGGGCGAGCCCGCAGTCGATATCACCGAAGCGCCCGATCCCGCCTGCACAGATTATCCGATAGTCAGCTGCGAGCCGGCTGTCGACCCCACGGAGGACGCCGGCTGGCCGCCTATGACGCCGGGCATGCCGCTTCTCACAGACCCCGTCGAGTCACAGTATCCCGAGCTCGTCGGCGACGTTTTGATCGATCCGGGGGACGGCGACTGATGAACTTCACTCTGCACCTCACGGCGGACTGCAACATGGCCTGCCGATACTGCTTTCAGGAGCATTCGCCCGCAAGGATGGAGCAGGCGACGGCGCTTGCCGCCTGCGACCTCCTGTTTTCGTTCGGGCATATGAAAAACGGTTTCTCGCTCTTCGGCGGGGAACCTTTATTATGCCGCGGCGTTATAGAGAGCGTGCTCGAATACATGAAGACACTGAACGAGAAGCGCGGCGGGACGGTCTCATACCAGATGACGACGAACGGCACGCTTCTCGACGAGAGCTTTTTGAGGCTCGCCGACGAGCACGATATCGCGATAGCGCTCTCGCACGACGGGCTTTTGCAGGATATCCAGCGCGTGAGAAGGGACGGTAGCCCCGTTTCCGACGCGCTCGAACCGAAGATAGACCTGCTCCTTTCACACCAGCCGAACGCGATAGCAATGATGACCTTCATGCCGGAGAACGTCTCAATGCTCGCAAAGAGCGTAGAATGGCTCTACGCGCGCGGCTTCTCCCGCATAAACGCCGCCTATGACTGCCGCCCCGACGCAGGCTGGGACGACGAGAGCATGGCTGCGCTCGACCGCGAGTATGAGAAGCTCGTCGGTTTCTGCGCGGAGCATTACGACTGCGCGAGGCCGCTGAGGTTTTTGAACTTCGAGGCCAAGATATCGGCATATCTCGAGGACAGGCGCTGCATCGAATGCAGGCTCGGCATAAAGCAGCCCTCGATAGCTCCCGACGGGATCATCTATCCCTGCAACCAGTTTTTGAACGATAAGGATTACCGCATGGGCGACGTGTGGAACGGCATAGACGCCGCGGCGCAGAGACGCATAAACCAAGCCTCTCTTGCCGAGGAAAAAAGCTGCGTGGGCTGCGCGATCGAAAAGCGCTGCCGCCACCACTGCGCCTGCTTGAACTATTCCATGACAGGCGATATGCACACTGTCCCCGCGGTGCAGTGCATGCACGAGCAGTCGGTTATACGGAATGCCGACGCGCTCGCAGCAAGGCTTTACAAAAGAAAAAGCCCGCGGTTCATGCGGGCTCTCGATACGAAAAAAGCTTGATCTCCGGTTTTACGGGATCTTACGGGTCGTTTTCGATGCCGTAGTATTCCTTGACGAGCGCTTTGACCTCCTCCGTGAAATCGGTCAGCATCACAAACGCGCTGAAGAAATACTCCCTGTCCGGATCCTCCTCCAATTCCGCGAAAAGCCCCTTTATGCTTGCGCTTTGAGCGGCTTCGGCCGGGATCTCTATGCCGTGTTCGGAAAGGAACGCTCTGCATTCCTCCTCCGTCATCTCCGAAAGCTTCGGCGGCTCCGTGGCTTCCGGGGGCTCCGTCGCGTTCGGTCGGCCTCCCGTGCATCCCAGTGACATGAGCAGAGCCGCCAGGCAGACCGCCGCCGCGAATGTCGATAATACCTTTTTGTTCATCTCATCCGCTCCTTTCCCGCCTTGCCATGGATGATGGACTCACCATAATATATAGTATAAATGATGATCCAAGCGGAGTCAAGCCCATAATAAACGGCCCCGCATTAAAAAAAGCCCGCGGTTAGCGGGCGAAAATGCCGGATCGGGCCTTTAAAGCTCCGGCTTCGAGGTATCGACTATGCCGCAGACGATCTCGAGATTGCCGTTCCTGACGCGGATGGCGTCGATCATCTCCTTCTCCTTCCTGGGATCCTTCATGGTGATCTTATAGTAGAGCTTGTAAAGACTGCCCATGTTGGTGGTCTTTACTTTTTCGAGCTCGCAGGAGGAGGTGTACTTTTTGAAGATATCGTTGAAAGCGCCGGTATAATCGAGACTTTCGGGAACGGTGATGCGCAGCTCGCGGCATTTGAAGCTCTTGCCGCCGAAGCCGACGGTGAGGAGCGCGAAGCCTATGGCGCAGACGAGCAGGACTATGCAGACTGCGAGGAGCACGTAGCCGGAGCCGCAGATGAGACCCGCCGCCATGGCGAGGAATATCGCGAGTATGTCGCGAGCTGTGCCGGGGGCGGAACGGAACCTAACGAGGCCGAAAGCGCCGCCTACGGCTATGCCTATGCCGATATTGCCGTTGACGACGGAAACGACCGCTGCGACGACCATCGGGAGCAGCACGAGCGCGACCGCGAAGCCCTTGTTGTAGCTGTTCTTATACATATAGAGGAGCGAGGTGACAAGCCCCAAAACGAGCGCGGCGCCGATGCAGATGAGCATCATAGTCACCTTCGGGACGATGTAGCCGTCCGAAAGAAGCAGGCTTGTGAACATTCCGTTCGAGATCATTTTTTGCCTCCCGTTGAAAGATATTTTTTGTATGCGTTTCCGTATTTGGTATAGGAACTGGGGTATATCTTCAATTTGTCCATTATTCCCGAGAGCCACAGCGGCATGGCGTTGTTGATCTTGAGCTCGAGTATGTAGCTCCCGTTGTCCATGAGCGTCTCGCCGAAGGAACCGTTCCGAAGATCCAGATCCTCCGTGCGGTAGGCTATGTTGGTATCGAAGGTCATCCTGAGCGCGGGATCCTCAACTCCGAAGTAGGCGCGTCGGTCGTAGAAAATGTCCATTGCCGGAGCGAGCCCCGGATAGAAGTCGAGCACCCAATCGATCTCCCTGAGTATCTGGTTCATGTTCTCGGGCTTCTCGCGGCCAATAAGGAAGTGTATCGCGTCGTAATAGCTCATGGTCTCGCGCCTTTTATACACGACCTTATTGAATTTCTTCTTGAGCTCGATGAAAGCCAGGTCGTCCTCCTTCGGGATCCCGTAGGTGCGAAGCCTGAGCTTTTCCTTATACAGGGGCTTTTCGATCGATTCCCTTATCAGTCTGAAATCCTCGGTATCGAAATAGATATTGCAGATCCTCGTCACGCCGAATTCATCCGGCTGCATCCGATCCCCAAGCGCGTCAAGGAGGTCGTCATGCTGATAAGCGGAGATGATGTACTTTATCTCCTTACGTTCGAATTTAGACTTTATCACGGAAACCGCCTCCCTTCCCCGTTTGAACAGATTTTACTACCCCAATATGGTACAACCCGCTCGGAAAAATGTCAATACCGAAACATTTTTTGTCAGCAGATGGTTTTAGCGAACCGCATCAGGTTCTTATAACAGACCGCTTCGAGAAGATCGCCGGTTATCCCGACTGCCTCGAAAGCGGGTATGAGGTTCGGAAGCTCCGAGGGATTCGAGAGCCCTTTCGGATACTGCCCCATGCCGTCGAAATCGGAGCCTATCGCTGGGCAGCTTTCCCCTCCGACCTCGAGTATATGCGCCGCCTGACGTGCGACGTCCTCAACGGTCGCGACAGGCTCATGAGTGAGCTGCTTATGATAGAAGTTTACGCCTATCGTACCGCCCCTCTTCGCGATCTCGCGGATCAGCTCGTCGGGAAGGGAGCGCGGCGAATCGAATGCGGCGCGGGAGTTCGAGTGTGAGGCGAAGACCTTTACGTCCTCCGCAAGCACGTCCTCTATGCCTGCGTCGTTCAGATGCGAAACGTCGACCGCCATGCCTATGCGTCCCATCTCGCGGACTATCTCCTTCCCGAGGAACGTGAGGCCCTTCCTGCTCTTCTTGAGAGCGGGCTCGCCGAGCTCGTTCCTCGTGTTCCACGTGAGCGTCATCGCCCTCGCGCCCATGCGGTATGCGCAGCGGAGAAGGTCGTCATGGCCCTCGACCGCTTCGCCGCCCTCAATGGTGAGCATAACCGCGATCTTATCGCCGTTCTCATCGAAATCGGGAGTTAGCTTCACGAGCTCCGGATTATCCTCTGTCATTCGCTCGAAGGCGTCCGCCATGCTCATGAATTGGGAGAGGAAGCCCCTCCGGTGCTTGACGTCGATCCATGCCGCAAAGAGCTGGAGCTTTACGTTCCCCGCCTTCATGCGGGCAAGCGAAACCGACTGGCGGCCGACGGGAGATCTGAGATCGTACCCGTCGTTCACCATTCCATAGAGAAAATCGCAGTGACCATCGGCAAAAATCATCCTGATAATACCTCTAAAAATCGATATGCCCCTATGCATGACTGCAAAGGGGCTATATCATAACGGTATGCTTTACTTTGCGAATTCGACAGCTCTGGTCTCCCTTATCACGTTGACCTTGATCTGGCCGGGATACTCGAGCTCGGTCTCGATGCGCTTAACGATATCCTTTGCGAGTATGATCGTATCCGCGTCGTTGACGTTCTCGGGCTTGACCATTATGCGGACCTCGCGGCCTGCCTGAATGGCGAACACCTTATCGACGCCCTCGAAGGAGTTGGCGATCTCCTCGAGCTTCTCAAGACGCTTGATGTAGTTCTCAAGGGTCTCGCGCCTTGCACCAGGACGCGCCGCGCTGATGGCGTCTGCCGCCTGTACGAGCACGGCCTCGACCGTGTTGGGCTCAACGTCGCCGTGATGGGCGAGTATCGCATGGACGACCTGATTGTTCTCGCGGTACTTCTTGGCAAGATCGCCGCCTATCTGGGCGTGGCTGCCTTCGATCTCGTGATCTACGGCCTTGCCTATATCGTGCAGAAGTCCGGCGCGCTTCGCGAGCTGTACGTTGACGCCGAGTTCGACCGCCATGAGGCCCGCGAGATGCGCGACCTCTATGGAGTGCTTCAGCACGTTCTGGCCGTAGCTCGTGCGGTACTTGAGCCTGCCGAGGAGCCTTACGAGCTCATGATGCAGGCCGTGGACGCCAACCTCGAATATGGCGTTTTCGCCGGCCTCGCGGATCTGGTTGTCGACCTCCTTGCGGGCCTTTTCGACCATTTCCTCGATCCTCGCGGGATGGATGCGCCCGTCGAGTATAAGCTTCTCGAGCGCGATCCTCGCCACCTCGCGGCGGACGGGATCGAAGCCGGAGAGTATGACCGCCTCGGGCGTGTCGTCGATAATGAGATCGACGCCGGTCGCGGTCTCAAGGGTCCTGATGTTCCTGCCCTCGCGGCCGATTATGCGGCCCTTCATCTCGTCGTTGGGAAGGGGTACTACGGAGATAGTAGTCTCGGCTACGTGATCGGCGGCGCATCTCTGGATGGCGGAAGCGATTATGTTGACCGCTCTCCTGTCGGCCTCGGCCTTGGCCTTGGACTCGATATCCCTGATCATGAGCGTCGCGTCGTGACGGGCTTCCTTCTCGGCGTTGTTGAGTATAATGGCCTTCGCTTCGTCGCTCGTCATAGAGGCTATGCGCTCAAGCTCGCCCTTCTGCTGCTCGAAAAGCTCCTTGGCCTCCTCTTCCATCTTGTCGATCTCTTTGGTGCGGGCGTTGAGCTGTTCCTCTCTCTTTTCCAGCGCCTCTGACTTCTTGTCGAAGCTCTCCTCTCGCTGCTGGAGCCTGCGCTCCGCCCTCTGGACTTCGTTCCTGCGTTCCTTGTTTTCCCTTTCCTGCTCGGTCTTGATGCGGTAAACCTCTTCCTTTGCCTCAAGCAGCGTCTCTTTCTTCAGAGTCTCGGCGCGCTTCTGCGCGTCCTCGATCATCTTCTTAACCGCATCCTCCGCCTTGGCTGTCTTCGCCTCGGCGATGTTCCGTCTGTAAAAGTACCCTACCGCGATGCCGGCGCCTATTCCAATAAGCGCGGCGCCGACCGCTATAAGGACAACTGCCCATGGTGGCATGTTCAATTCCTCCAAATCTATATAATATGTCGCGCGGCTACAAACTGAGCCGCATTATAGACATTCGTATTATTATATAAAGAAATGAATACTTCGTCAAGAGGGAGCCCCCGTTTTTTCGCCGTGTATTAAAATATATTCAAATTAGGCTCCGATAACAGTTTTATTTTTTTAAAAACGGCGGATGCTAAAGAAAAGGCGGTGGACGAAATGGCAAAACCCAAAAGAAAGCTTACCGAACAAGAGAAAACGGAGCAGCGCGAATACCGCGCGCTCGTGAAGGAAAGGATGCCGAGGAGCAAAACGCTCCTGCGGTGCGCTCTGGCGTTTTTGACCGGCGGGGCGATATGCTGTCTGGGGCAGCTCATCGGCGACCTCGGGACGCTCGCGTTTCATCTCGGCGAGGCGGAGCGCGGGAGCTTCGTGTCCGTCGCGCTGATATTCATAGCGGCGCTTTTGACGGGCATAGGCGTTTACGACAGGATAGGCCGTTTCGCCGGAGCGGGGTCCGTGGTGCCGATAACGGGATTTTCCAATTCGATAGTCGCTCCCGCTATGGAGCACCGCTCGGAGGGTATAGTCATGGGCGTCTGCGCGCAGCTTTTCACTGTCGCCGGGCCCGTACTGGTCTACGGGATAACGAGCTCGGTTATCGTCGGGATCATAGTGTACATAATAAGCCTGATAAAGTAAACGAACGGGCCTTCCCGATCGGGAAGGCCCTGTTCCTTTTACTTTTTACGGGACGAAATTGACGATTCTTGATAAATACCAGCCTATGTTCATATCGCCTTTGTTTTCGACGCCGTCGAGAGTACCGTCCTCGAGGAAACGGTATCTGATCCTTTCTCCCTTTCCGCTGATACCGGAGCCGTATACGCTCCTTCGCTCGATGGAGATCACTCTGTCGACCGTCCATATGAGCGCGCCGTCCACGATCTCGATCTCGCCGTGAGCGCCGCCCTTGACCTCGTAGAACAGCTCCGGTTCTCCCCCGTCCTCCCTGCATATGAGCAGCACGGCCGTCAAAGCCTCTTTTACGGCTTCGGAAGCCGCTTCATCGTCCGGATACGCGGCGAATATCGATCCGAGATCTTCGAGCGACGCAGATATGTAAAGCTTGCCTCCGAACACCGCGACGTCCGACATCCTGTATCTCCTGCCTTCGCGGCTGTATTCATATTCGCCGGAAAGCGTACCGTCCTTATCGAACCTGACAAGGCTCTGCCTTATGCTTTCGTCGTTATCAAAGCCTATCGCGGCATACCCGCCGTCAAAGGCCACGGCGTCGCAGACCCAGAGATTCTTTTCGGTCGGGTTGACGGTCGAGCTGAGGAGTTCTCCGTCCTTCGATATGCGGGTCACGCAGACGGCGAATATCTTATTCTCATCGTCGCGGTTCTGCGATATCACGGTATAGCTCCCGTCCGCCTCCTCTATAACGGAGGATATCTGCTGCTCGACGCCGCCGTTGTCCCATGTGACGAACCAGACGCGCTCGCCGTCGTTTGTGAACTTCATAATGGCGGGTTTGGATGGCTCGTTGAAATGATCCTGTCCGACCGGTATCGCGAGCTCCTCCTTTATGATACCCGTCGCGAGCACGCCGTCCGAGACCTCGAACCCGAAGTAGAAGCGCATATCGGTCGTCCTGTAAGTCCAGATCACCTCGTTGCCGAGGCATTTGCGGAAGAGCGAACCCTTCGGCCTTATGTACTCGACGCCGTTGACCGTGCGCTCGTCGTTCGTCCAGTCCACCTCATAGTGCGGCATAGTGTTGAATCGCTCCATCAGCAGCTCCCACATATCGCGCACGTCGGAAGGCGCGGCGTTCCCCGTAAGTATCTCCCAGCCCTGTATGCTGTTCGTGCGCATATCGTGCGCTATGACCTCGGCGGTCTTCCCGTATGTGAAGCTCTCGGTCGTTATATCGCGGTAGACCGCCTTTATCTCCGCGCGGGTCAAGCCCTCCTTCGAGAGGCCGTTCGCTTCAAAAAACATCGAAGCCTCCTTGTATTCCGCCGCCTCCGCATAGGCATAGGATCCGAAGCCGAGCCCGAGCACCAGCGCAATGCAGGCCGCGGCCGCTATCCACTCCTTCGCCGAAAAGCGTCTCCTTTCCGTTTTTTCCTTTTTCACGCCGACGCACGCGGCATATTTTTCGATATATCCGTCGCCGATATTCCCGACGGCGTCCATAAGATCGTTCGCTTTCATGCGTTCACACCCTTTCCGTTCAAAAACGCCTTAAGATCATTCCTGATCCTCGACAGTCTCGTCCTCACAGCTCCCGGTCTCATTCCGGCATATCCCGCGATATCCCCGCAGGAGTCCATGAACCAGAATCTCCTCACAAATATCATGCGGTCAAGCTCGCTCCTGCCGTCAAGGAACTCCTCGATATAGGCAGTCAGTATTCTCCCTTCAGCATATTCTTCCGGAGAATCATCTCTTGACAGGAGATTTTCAAGCTCGTCGATACATACCTCATAGCCGCTCCTGCGTTTCGCTTTCGATCCGCGGAAGCGCGAGATCGCCTTGTTGCGGACTATCCTTGCGGCGTAAGGCAGGAGCCTGTCCGGACGGTTCGGCGGGATCGCGTTCCAGATCGCCATGTATGCGTCGTTCACGCATTCCTCCGCGTCGCGCTTATCCCCGAGGACGTTCATTGCCGTCTTCATCAATACTCCGCCGTATTTTTCGGAAAGCGCGGCTATCGCCTGCTCCGAGCGCTCGAAGAACAGTTCGACGATGGCCTCGTCTGTCAAAGCCTTCACCTTCCTTTCATACGTCTCATCTATTAACTCGCAGAAACGCGCGGGTGTGTTACATGGATTATAACATAAAATCGGCCGCTCCGGAATACCGGAGCGGCCGAAGCGGCCATTCGTTTATGATGTTATGCAGGAGTCATTTGCAGATCGAGACCGACTCGCCGGTCTCCGTGCACCCGATCAGCTCGCAGCCGGTATCGAAGCGATAGCTCCATACCGCGGCGGTGCCGTTGAGGGTCAGCAAGCCTTCGCCTTCGGTGAAGAAGAGCGATGTGATCCTGTTCACGCGCCACATGAGCTCGTTTCCAGACCATTCAAGCTTCGAACCCTCGGCGTTCTTCACCTGATAAAACTCTTTGAGAGCTCCGGTATCGGGATCGCAGACGAAGAGCATTGCGGTGATCAGTTCCTCCGACTCGGATCTTTCATTGAACATCCCGACGTCGGTCACGACAGCGGAGACGTAGAGCTTCCCTTCGAACAGGACCATATCGCTGACCTGTATCTCCATGCCGTCCTCGCTGAACCGGTATGCGTCGGCAATATGACCGTCCCCGGTGAACCTCATGACGCAGAACTCCTGAACAGTGAACCCCTCCGCCGGAACGGGCGGCAGCCCGATCCTCGCTATGTATCCGTCGCCGATCTTATAGGCGCCAAACACCGTATAGTTCCCCACAGGGTTTTCAACATCGAAGACGATGTTCCCTTCCGCGTCGAGCCTTGTCACGCAGACCGCGAACTCACGCCTTGCGTAATCGCGTTTTACAGAGAACACCGTAACTCCGCCGTCCGGCTCCGGTACGAGGGTTTCGGAATCGTACTCAATCATGTCGGAATCAGCCTGATCGTCCGCCCATTTTGTCATCCACAAAAGCTCGCCGTTTACGTTGAGCTTAAAAACCGCGGGAAGGGATACCGTCCCTTCGTCGGACTCGATAGTCCTCTGCGCAAATACCGCTGTGCCGCCTGTCACCGAGACCGCAGTGCAGCATGCGGATACCTCGGAGGTTTTGTACTCCCATATCTTTTCACCGTCTTTTTCCTTCGAGATCACGCCGGAACCGTCCTTGCTTATCCCGCAGCGATATTCCTGTCGGGCAATATCCCTTTGTATCTCCGCCCTGATTACCGAATTGAAATCAGCCGTTCTCGGATCGCCGTCGGTCAGTATCTCCCAGCCTCCGACGTTCCCGTTTTCCCCGCTGTGAGTGACCGTCACGACGGTATCGCTGTCGTAAGCGCCGCTCTCCGACCTTATGCTGCGGTAGACCGCCTTTATCTCCGCGCGGGAAAGGCCCTCGGTAGAGATGCCGTTCGCCTCGCAATAGGCGAGCGCGGCGTTATACTCCTTCGCCTCGGCCGCGAGAGCGTAGCCGCCGAAGGCCATGCCGACGACCAGCACCGCGCAGGCAGCGATCGCGAACCACGCCTTTCGGGTCAGCCCGACCTGCTTTTTCGCCCTGCCGGAGGTCTCAAGGCCTGTCTTCCTGTCGAGCCTCTCCATGATACTCCTGTTCCTCTCTCTTCCGAGCTTCTTCTCTTCGACGCCTCCGAGGAGCTTTTCAAGCTCTTCGAGCTCATAGTTCATTTCATGCTTCATTTTCCGCACCTCCCATTATCGTACGCAGTTTCTTTAACGCTCTGTGTGTTCTCGTGTCGACGTTCGTCACGCTCATGCTCAGCCTCTCGGCGATCTCCTTCGAGGACTGGCCTATAAGGAACTTCCGGATTATTATCTCGCTGTCCGGCTTCCCGAGGGACTTGACCGCCGCGATAAGCTCGGCTCTCTTCGCCCCGGATTCGGCGTCCGTGTCGGAGGGTATCAGCTCGCTGAGACCGTCTATGGGAACGTCTCCCTCCCGTCTGCGGTCCCTTCTGAGCCTGTCGACGGCGTTGTTCAAGGCGGCTTTCGCGAGCCACGATTTGATGCTCCCTTTTTTCAGATCGAGCTTATCCCTGCCGAGCCAGAGCTCGGTGAAAGCGTCGGCGGCGCACTCCTCCGCGTCGGCCTCCGAAAATGCCGGCCCGCGGAGACGGCTCCTGACTATCGCCCATACGAGTCCGGAATACGTCTTTACGATCTCTCTCATGCCCCTGTCGGGGTCGGACTCAAGGAGCTTCAAAAGCTTTTCGTCGCTCACGCTCTCGCCTCCTCTCAACGGATTGAATCGATTCACTCATTACTGCGTTCAAAAGGCGCGTTTTCTTACATCTGACGGCTCGATTTTTCGAAAACAAAAAGGCGCGGCGCGGGAGCCGCCCCGATAGGATGCGTTTTTATCTTGACCGGCTGCACGGTCCGTCTTCGATACGCCCGTGATAATGCCCGGCGCGTTTCAATTGAAAAAGCCCGCGGGCCTATCCGTCGGCGCGGGCATATCGGCAGAAGCTGCCGTCGTCTCCGATCCCTTTGCGCTCATCGGAGGAAAGCGTTTCGGTAACTGACGCGGCGGAACCGTAGTCCGGTTTTTCGTTGCTCCGCCTGATCACCGCCCTTACCCAGAAGAAAGCGCCGACCGCGAGAGCCGCCGCAACCGCAATGCAGACTATGATCCGGACGGTCTTCCGACCGCTGTTCTCGCTGCACTCCCTGACTCCGTTTCCCACGCGGGCGTTCCGCTCCTTGATCTCGGTGCCGGCGTCGACGTTATTCAAAAGATTATTGAACTTATAAGGATTCATGCTGTCACCCCTCGCGTTTTTTAATATATTGTACCTCTGCCTGCGGTTCATGTCAAGTCGGGGAAAGATTTTTACTGTTTTTGTATATTTTCTCTTGACACAGCCGCCTTTTTATAGTATATTACACATGGGGTATTTCTTCTTTGCTGAAAGGGTCAATAATCTGGTTTACGGCGCATACGGTTCCGTAATACAACGGAGGGATTATTTTGTTTGTCATCGGGGATCTTATATGCTATCCCATGTACGGGGTCGGCAAAATAGAAGGGATCGTGACGCAGACGGTCCTCGGCAAGACGGCCGATTATTATTCAATGCGCTTTTCAAACGGGAAAATGACCGCGCTCGTTCCCGTTGCCACTGCCGAAAAGGTCGGCGTCCGCGCGCTTATCGATGCGGACGAATGCGAAAACGTTATCGCCTACATGAAGGCTCCGGGCGAACGCGGCAGCGATAACTGGAATCAGCGCTATCGCGACAACATGGACAAGATGCGTTCCGGCAGCATATACGACGCTGCGGACGTCATAAAATGTCTGCGTATGCGCGAATCCGAAAAAGGTCTCTCCGCCGGTGAGAGGAAGATGCTCGCGACCGCAAAGCTCATTGTCGCAGGCGAGCTCGCAACGGTGATGAATATCGAGCAGGAGCTCATTGAGGAGAGGATATGCGGATAAAACAAAAAGGAGGTTAGTTTTTTGGGTAAAAAAATAGGCAGATTGCTTTTGACCCTGTTCGGGCTTTTGTTGGGGCTCAGCGTAATATGGCTCTTGAGCAAGAACAGGGATTCTGTCGGACTTACGACGCTTTTCGAGTCGCTGCCGCCTTGGTCTCTGACCCTCATCTACGTACTGTGCGCAATATTATTCGGCCTTATTTTTTTCTTTCTCGCACCGGTACTTATCAACGGGGTCGCCAAGCTCATCAAGCGAATAGAGCGCAAGTCCCGCGAGCTCACGATGCAGCAGATCTTCGTGGGCGTTATCGGTCTGCTCCTCGGGCTGATAATCGCCTTTTTTATCAGTCTGCTGATACAGAAGATCCCCTTCACTTCGGTCGTGATCCCGCTCGATATCATCGTATTCATTGTGCTCGGGTATCTCGGTTTCAAGATCCCGGTGAGCAGGATAAAGGAGATAAACCTTCCCAACTGGTTCAGAAGGGGCGAGAACGCGCAGCATGCTCACGGCATGGAAGCGAAGCCGAAGGTGCTCGATACTTCCGCCATAATCGACGGAAGGTTTTTCGACGTCTATAAGACGGGCGTCATCGAGGGGAAGATCGTGATCCCGCAGTTCGTGCTCGACGAGCTGCGCCACATCGCCGACAGCTCGGATCCTCTGAAGCGCGCACGAGGCCGCAGAGGGCTCGACTCGATAAACGCGCTTCGCGAATCCGGAGCCTATAACGTCACGGTCAGCGAGACCGATTATGAGGAGCTTTCCGAGGTCGACACCAAGCTCATCAAGCTCGCCGTGGATATGGGCGGCGTGGTCGTTACGAACGATTACAACCTCAACAAGGTCGCCGCCGTGCAGTCCGTTCCCGTGTTCAATATCAACGATCTCGCGAATGCCCTGAGGATCAACGTCGTCGCCGGAGAGGTCGTCGGCCTCACGATAGTCAAGGAGGGCAAGGAGCACGGTCAGGGTGTAGCCTATTTTGACGACGGGACGATGGTCGTCGTCGACGGCGCGGCAAAGCTCGTCGGCGAAAACGTCACCGCCGTGGTCACGAGCGTGCTCCAGACCAGCGCCGGAAGGATGGTCTTCGCAAAACTGGACCAGGAGGCATGATCGGGAAAAGGCGTTCCGGGCTCCGGATCCGCGCTTGTTGATCCCCGGAAAAACGCAGCGTGAACGATTTCTTCGCGTATGACCCGCAGACCGGTTGAGCCCGGTCTGCTTTTTCTTTGCGGAGAAGCAGGGATTTGCTCTCGCGCGGCTCGCCGCGCTCGGTCAGGGCGGCACGGGCGGACCCGGCCGCCCTCTGCTCTCTTCGCAAGCATCCACCGGATGCTTGCGATCGATCATCGCGACCGATCGCAGACCGCCCGTTCAAATCCCTGCTTCTTTTTTGCTCAAAAAAAAGCCACCCGAAGGCGGGGGCAAATTAGGGATTAGCGTCCCGAAAAAAATAATCGGCATAGTTGGTTGGAAACGACCGGCTATGCCGAT
>JAEEGL012302692.1_pt1 | contig 29254 bp, 27 predicted proteins | sample 9134231 | NCBI WGS metagenome assembly JAEEGL01 (sample SAMN16246548, study PRJNA631951) | gut metagenome | biome: gut microbiome; feature: rumen; material: fiber-attached | host: Bos | place: Iran: Karaj | collected 2018-10 | reverse complement strand
GAGCTCTTAAGAGAAGAGCCCGTTATGATAAAGCTGACACCCTTTGCATGGGCATTTTCAACTATATCGGTCTCATGCCCGCGAAACTGCTCGCTGAACAGGTTAAGACCTATATCGATATACTTCTTATCATTTTCCCTTTGCATCATTAAGACAAACTCTCCACTCACTATCCGCCTCATCTCCGAAGTTCTTCATCACCCTGAGGAACCTTCTTACTTCTTCCCATGCAGCCTTACACTCAGGATAAAGCGTGAAGCCCATCTGGAAAATGTGGAACATGCCGGGATAAACATGAAGTTTTACTTTCACCCCTGCTTTTTTTGCCTTTTCCGCCACAGTCAGAGTGTCAGATAAAAGCATTTCCTGATCCCCCACCTGCATGAGCATGGGGGGAAATCCTGTCATATCCCCGAATACAGGCGAAATATATGGATTCTCGGGGGAATCATTTATATAATAATCATTCCTGTAAATAAGTGAATCTTTAGTTCCGCCGAATATCGGATCTGTCTCGAAATTAGCCGTATATGATTCGCCGCTGCCTGTAAGATCCGTCCATGCAGACATGGTAATAATCCCGGCCGGCAAAGGCATATCGTGATCTTTGAGATACAGTGTAAGTCCTAACACCAGTCCGCCTCCGGCCGAATCTCCGGCAAATATGATCTTCTCGGGAGAATAGCCGTGCTCCCTTATCCAACGGTACGCACACAGCGCATCCTCCAGCGCAGCCGGAAAAGGAGCTTCGGTAGTCACCCTGTAATCAGGAGTAAGGATATCATATCCCTCACTCAGCTTGTTATACAGTGCCGCAGTATCCTTGTAAAGATTGTGCATGGGTTCATAATATCCGCCGCCGTGGAGCTGCAGGATTATGCCGTCCGTAGGGCCGCTCTGTATCAGATCCGCCTTGAACATCCCTAAGTCAAGCTCGGTAAGCTTCAGTCCATCCGGACATTTCCATGCAGGCTCTCTCTCATATTTGCGCAGCTTCGCTTCCGGATCCGATGCGCCCGGAAGGCTGTTTATCATCTTTACTACCTGTAATGCCGTCTTGCCCAGACGGCTTGCTTCATTATCGGCTGTCTGCATATCGGAATACCTTTATAAAAATCAAATGATCAAATATGAAAACGTCTCTTAAGCTCTGTCGTGATCTTGGCATCACCAAATATCACAGTCGCAAGCAGGAATACTGACGTGACGGCAATACAGATTATGACAAGTATACCGTTCTGAATATACCCTGCAAAAAGCAGGAACAGTATGACTGCCCCGGCGACCTCCATCAGTATCAGAAGCAGCAGATAGCTGGTCCACCTGCCTCTGTTTAAAAGCATCAGGAAGAATACCACCGCATCACCGAAAAGGATGATGCTCGGTATCACCCACTGCAATGCCCATCCCCTGTTACCGGTAAGGTAATCTGCCAGGAATATGAAAAGGATGGAAACGAATATCTGAACCCCTATCTTATTGGCGAAGCCGGCATCATGCTTTATCCAGTAATCAAGCATGACATAGCCGTATATCATACCTGCCAGCACTATCAGCGACCACCATATCGAAGGTGTAAAAACAAAGTTCAATGCTATGGATGTCGCAGTTATCATTATCATGATAAAAAGTATGAGCCTGAGGGCAAATCTGACCAGCCTCTGCTTTTTCATGATGTCGGGATAAGGAGCCCCATGCCCAAAATCATTCTTTATCTGTGAAACCGTTGCCTCATCCTGATCCTCCGGCACACAATGACAGAAAGGACAGGTATCACCGCCCTGAAGCAGGATTATGCCGCACTGAGGACACTTCTTTATGGAGCGCACTGTCTCCTCAGTCTGAATCTTTTTATTTGATTTTTTTTCTGCTTTTTCCTTTTTGCTCAAGCTGCCACCTCTACTCCCATACGCCGTTGGTGTCTACGGCAACATGTACGCCTTCGTCCCTGAGGCATGCAAAAAATGTCCGCAGTATCGAAAGATCCGCAAGTATGGTACTGAATGTAAGTATCATGGTATCCTTGTAGGTGACCACGGCTCCCTTCATATTCTGTCCTTTTGACATGGACAGCATAGCGTAAAAATGCTCCACATAGGGCTCATAGGGTTCTCTCAGCTCTACCTTTCCGACATTCGTCAGGGTGGAAGTAGTACCGAAAGCCGTAGCCTCATATACGTGCCTTATGGCTATATTCTTTAAAAACAGCGGTATAGGCCGCAGGAATTTATTCTTTTCATTTGAAACATTATATGACAGTATGTCATTCAGATGCTCCGGATTGATCTGGCTCTTCAGGCAGTCAGCAATGATATGCAGAACTTCCTCATAGCTGTAGTCTTCCTTTTCGGGCCTGAATATTGCAGATATCATAACGAAGAAATTCTTAAGCGTATGTGAGTTGTAATATGAACGGAGATCTACCGGCACACAGCAGTTTATGGGTGTCTTTGACACATCTCCCCTAAGATATTCCTTATATATGGCATAAACATAAGTACCCACCAGGAACTGGTTCAGAGTGACACCGTATTTCTTTGCGGCAGCTTTCATTTCAACAAACGGAAGATAACAATGGATCACTCCCATGGTTCCGTTAGGCAGCTTTTCTCCCTTGAGGGTGATGGCCTTTTTCGATTTATACGCCGCACTATGATCCTTGGACTGCTTAAAATTCCGCAGATAGCTGTCTTCCTTATCAAGAAAGATTCCTGAAGATATCTGGTCCTTTTCAACATTAAGTATCTCGGGATGCCGAATACGCAGATACTGGTAAAGCAGTTCCTTAAAGAATACCAGGCCGCCGAAACCGTCTGTAAGGGCATGAAAAACTTCGAGATTGATCCGTTTCTTATAATACGTAACCCTGAAAAGATACTGGTTGTTCTTACTCTTATTTATATAGGATCCCGGGAAATCATTCTCTTCCCTTACCTCGGGATACTTCATATCGTTTTCTTCGAAATAGTACCAGAAAACCCCGGACCTGAGCCTCATCCTGAAATTAAGGAAATGGGAAAGCACCTTATCCTGTGCCTCCGCCAGCGCCTGCGGATCAACCTCCTCCGTAAGAGTAGCCGAGATGCGGTATACATTGCTCATACCTTCCGTAGCAATGACAGGAAAGAGCAGCGCCGTATTATCAAGTTTTTCCCAGGCGGGCAGTTTTTTCTTCTTTGGTGACATCTTTTAGTCCATGATAATATTTCACAGCCTCTGTTCAAAAAGAGATTACGAACAGTTAGACTAAGGTAACATAACAACGGATATCATTATAACTCAACACCCCGACATTTTTCAAGGTTACTACGGCCCCGGACTTTCAAAACACCTTCATTATCCTCTCGATCCGCTCATCCTTCCTGTGCCATACCGGCTTAAGAGGCCACGGAATGTCTGTAATATAATCCCTGTCGGAGGAGTCCAGTTCCATAAGCTTTCTTTCAAAATCTTCCGGCGCCTTATATTGCATCTTCCCAAACTCTGCTTTGACATAATCATCCGTTCCGGGATCATGGTGCGAGCTGTCTGCGGGCCCCCCCTCCGTCGCTTTTTTCTCCACCCTTCTGAAACTCACTCTCCCGTACTCATTGGTTTCCTTTACGAATTCATACTGAATATTTTTATGATCCTCACCCGGCTCCTCCAAAAGTATCACATTCGTTTCCAACAGGTAAGCCCATATTTCTTCCCTTATTTTTTCTTCAGGAACAGGATAAAGCAATTCATCATGAATCTCTGCCACAGACATGCCCAGATCAAAAAGATGACGGATCGCACCGCGTCCCGCCATCTCAAATGTAAAGCTGTCAAGCGCTTTATTGAAAGCCTTATTACTTTTTGTTGAATCTGAATACATAGTTTTCCTTATGTCCGCTTCGTATGAACTCTTCTATATACTCGATATATATATCTACCACAGGGTCATTTTGTGACGACTCCTTTACCTTTTTGAAATACTCAACTGATTTCTCTGGTTCTTTCAGATGGAAGAGCCTTACGCCTTCCTTGAAGTCATCCCTGGTGCGTATCCTTTCTTCACGAAGGTCGGGACCAAGGGCATCCAGGACCTCATATATAGCCTTTACTTCGTTTACACCGGCCACCTGTACCATTCCGAGGTACCTTATCTGCAATGAGTCCGGATCATTCATACGGTCAAGAGTATCCTTTGTTATTATCATCGCCGTATGATACTGCTTGGTCAGCGACTCCAGTCTGGAAGAGATATTAACCGTATTCGAGATGACCGTCCCCGACATTCTCTCATCCTCTCCCACTATACCGATACGTGCCATTCCGGAATGGATACCCACACCTATATTGATGGAAGACATTCCCAGGCGCTCGGCCGTCCCCTTATCAAGTACTATGCTGCTGTAGATTTCCTTACCTGCAGCAATGGCATCATCGGCATTCTGGAAAAGCGCCATTACGGCATCGCCTATGTACTTATCCACGAATCCGCCATGTTTTCTGACGATGGGTCCTGCTATTCCGTAGATCACATTGACAAATTCAAAATTTTCTTTCGCAGTCATCATTTCGGAATTAAGCGAAAAAGACCTTATGTCACAGAAGAGAACCGTAAGATCCGTACTTTCCGCATCCCCCAGTTCAAGATCCGTAAAGCTTTCCTTGTGAAGAAGTTCCCTGAACTGCTCCGGCACAAACTTGTAATAGAACTTCTCATTCTTATCCTTCTGCACGAACATATCGCTTAACTGCGATGCCATGTTATTTACTCCACTGCAGATAATGCCTATTTCATCATTGGGTATATTATCGATACGCGCTTCAAAATCACCGGAGGCAACTTTTGAAATGGCATTTCCCGCAGCCTTGAGCGACTTTGAGATAAAGTAACATATTATCCAGAGGATTATCACTTCTATTACCGCAAAGACCAGTACCATCAGAATGGCATCACGCAGTTGTTTGTTTCTTGCATCTTCCAAATCCGAAAATGACATTGATACAGCCACTACGCCTGTTGCATTACCGTCAGAATCGTATATCTTGGTAAAAACATCCTCATAATCGTCATTCAGATTAAAAGACTCCAGTTCCACGGTAGTATCCTCCGACTGCATCATGGCATCAAAATCATAGCCGGCTGAAAACGGAGGGGTTAACCCTCGTGTAGAGGCAAGCGTAACAAGTCCGCCGTTTCCGTCAGGCTTCAGTACGCTTATGGTGCATGTCTTTACCCAGTCTGCATCTATTTCGCTCATAAGCTGCTCAAGCAGTTCATAGTACTCACTGCACTTCAACGCTGTTTCCGTATCCGCAGTATCTATGGCAGCTATCTCATCACCATCAAAATATTTGGCGATAAAACTGCTTGTCATCCTTACCGATGCAGACACACTGTCCCTGTTCTGATCATACGCTGTATAGATCAGCAGAGCACTTAAGCCTGCATACATTATAAGAGCTACAGGCAGCAGTACCCTGAGAAGCTTGAACAGTATCGTATGTCTGTAACCCCAGAAGATCGCTGCCTCACAGATCAGTCCCAATATCACCAGCAGAACAGCCAGAACAGGCAGCAACAGACTGATCAGTGACAAAATCACGTATTTCACCGGCAGATCATAGACAGGATCAAAATACTCATATGACTCTCCGTCATCGATCACCATCGTATCCTCTATCGCTATATACAGCTTATCATCTACGCCGTTTATCTCGTACACATTGCCGACAAAGAAGCCCTCATCCTCCTCGCCCACAAAATCCCAGGAGGATTTGCAGTATTCAAAACCATCCTCACCAAGGCACCATATATAATCGGAATCTATCCCCTCTGCCAGGTATATTTCTCCCTCCGCATTGAAAATTGCCGTCGGATAGAAGCCGTTACCTTCCGACATATCAGTTATCGTGCCTTCGGCTTCCTGCACACGTTCCACACTGCCATCCTCACCGATCCTCGCAACTGAGGCATCGGTAAGGATCGCCATATATCCGTCATCCGCTTCGCAGACATAATATATCTCCAGTCCGTCAGGACATTCTATCTTCGTAGTATCAAGTGTAGAGCCGTCTGCTCCGACTCTTACAATGCTGTTTTCACCATTATAATTGTAAACATAGGAAAGCTTTCCGTCCCTGTAACCAACGGCACGGATGTGCTCATCCCCGACCTGCTGCATGTCATTTTCGCTGTATTGAAGCGACACCGCGTCACGAATATAATGTCCCTTTCCGTCGTATTCGCAGATACGTTCGCCCGTTATCCGGCCGCCCGAATCCTCAACTTCCGCAATGTGCACATATATATGATCATCCCTGCCCTGCACCACATAATCGATAAATGAATCTTCTCCGTTCTTCATATCGTAAATGCTTATGATATGATCGATGCGGTCATTTTCATCATCTGCAAAATACAAAGTACTGTAGCCCTCGTTTACCATGAGCAGTCCATCAGACATCCTCATCACTTCAGACGGCGAACTTATCCCGGTAAAGAAGGGCGTGGTAAAACCATACTTTGGGATCAGCAAATTAAGCAGGTACAACAGTACTCCTGCCATAATGAATATCAATCCCAAAATGGGGTGTCTGAAAATCTTCAGACACCCCTTTTTCTTTGAATTGTTTTTACTTTCGGAATTATTACCCATCCTTACTTGATCGCAAGACTGGTCCATACATCCGAAGGAACTATAGCGATGTATGTCTTACCGGGATTGAGCATGAGAGGCTGTCCTGTAACCGCATTGGTATAAACTGTAGGATAATTTGCAGCAGCCTTAGCCCATGTGATAGGAATAGCTTTTCCGTTTGTGAGATAGTAACCAACATTGCCGCCAAGAATGTAGTATGCCATATAGCCGTGATTATCAAGCTGTACAAAATCACAGTTCAAGAGAAGGACATTCTCAAAAGTTGTTCTCTTATTTGTCAGAGCGTCATTGTGAGCTGCACCATACTCGGAGTAATCATATGTTCCTGTTCCTGCATTGTAATACAGAGCAGAGCTGTTATGAGGGAAAGGAAGTGATACGGATGTAGCTGAAACAGCACCTGCACCAAGATTCTGCTCTGCAGCAGCAAACTTAAGTCCCGAACCATTATAGTACTGGTTGTATGTAATGCTGTAGCCTGATGAAGCAAGACGCTGTGCAAGACCTGAATATGACTTTCCGGTCTTGGGATTGGTGTATGAATTATACGTTACATACTCTGTAAACTCAGATCTCTTGCCGTTGGAGAAACGTGCAAAACCGCCACTCAGATTGTCGCTTGAAGGATCTGCAAGGAACTGATTGATGTAGTAAGGACCTCCGTCATGTATAAGGATAGCATTGTATTCAGATGCGAGGATTACATTGGTAGGTCTTGTACTTCTTACGTTACCGAACTGTGTAATGGAAGCATAATCCTTAACGATAGCCATAAGTCTGGTGACACGACCGTTAGCTGTACTGTTCATCATCTCATAGACAATATCAGCCTGATTAAGACCATAATGGGGAAGCGCGGTCTTCTCATTATCCACCATAATAGCCACAGGGCGCTGATTCTGAAGTGCAGCGCTTATTGGAAGACCTGTAAGCTCACTGATGTACGTTCCTGTTGCCGCAGGAGCAGCATCGGCTTCAGCCGCCTTCTGTGCGGGCATAGCGAATACAGACAGCGAAAGAACTGTAGCAGCCATAAGGCCTACGATCTTAGCAATCTTGTTTTTCATTCTGATTCCTCCTCTTTGTTTTGATTGATAATTTAATTCAGAGCTTCTCCGTTCTGTTCTGCTCTGTCAATGTATATAGTCAAAAGGTCAAACTTATCGTTATATATAGACTGTAACAGGCTGTCCAGCCCTGTAAGGGAATTCTTAAGCTGCTCCAATGTGATAAGCCCGTCATCCAACGCAGTCACAAGTTCATCTATATCCACAACTTTGACATAACCATCCGGATATACTATCACATCCGCCAGCAGATCGGTAACCACCAGCTCGTTAGTCTCTTCATTGTAGTCAAAATCTACAATATCACAATACCAGTACATAAGAGTATTGTCTGCTGTATAGAACTTGCTTACTTTATAGCCTTTATTACGGAAATAGCAGGAATAGCCGTGATGCAGATCCTTTTTTGGCTTAAGCGCGGACCATTTGGTAAGGATGACATCATCATCGCACTCAAGGATCACATCATCCTTAAGCTGTACGCACTCAAGCGGGATAAGCCGCTTTCTGTAAAGTACCGGTAACTTTTCCATATACTGCCCCCCGCATTACACCGTCAGAATACCAGCTTTCGTAAACCAGCTACGTACAATTTTACATAAAACCTTACATAAAATAAAGCCTATTTCTAATAAAATATATGATGTCCTATCTGCTGCCCCGTAAGTCCCTCTATGGGGGTTCTGAAATACAGGCAGTTTCCCACATTTGTCTTGCCGCTCATAGCTTCATCTGCTGCCTGGTAGCAGCTTGCCGTCGCCCTGTCATTTGCCAGCGCAAGTGCCAGATGTCCGTCCAGCACAGGCGAAAACTGTTTATACTGGTATATCACCCCCGTCACCGTATCCGGATAACGCGAACTGAGCAGCCTGTTTATAACTACTGCCCCTACAGCCAGCTGTCCTGCATAAGGTTCCGCCCCCGCCTCGCAGTAGATAAGGTTCGCCAGGAGATACCTGTCCCCTTCCGCAAATGTCACTTCGGATATATTCCTCCAGGCAGACTGTGCTGCCAGCCGGGATAATCTCAGTTCTTCCTCGTACTGAGCCTTGATGGCCGCATACTCTGCAGCCGCAGCCGCTGCTTCAGCCGCTTTCTGGTCAACTTCCTGTTCATAGGCATCTGCAGCCGCCTGGGTCATATTGATATTGTCCGCTGTTATGGCTATATTTTCTGCCGTGACGCTTATCAGTCCGTTTACCCTGTTCTGCTCCTCAACTACCTGCTCACGCATCGCCTGAAGCTCCTCCATCTCTGCCTCAAGCTCTGCTTCCTTTTCTTCTATTTCATGCTCTGTCTGAACATATTCCTCCAGCATCTTTCTGTCATAAGCAGAAAGAGCTTCGATATAATCCGCATAATTTAAAAATTCACCAAAGTCCTCCGCAGAAAAAAGGATGGTCAGGTAACCGTCGCTTCCTCCCTCGTAAAGAAAACGTATCCTTGCTTTCATGCTCTCGTACTGATCGATCCTGGTCTCACGGGTTTCCTCAAGCTCTATGGTAGTCTCATTGATCTCTATTTCCTTGAGGTCTATGGATGCTTCCAGCACTTCGAGATTAGCGGCTACCTCCTGCAGGTTTCCGTTAAGAATGGCCATCTGTCCCTGATAAGTATCCTTAACACTTTCAAGCCCCTGAAGCGCAGCCTGCGTCTGAGCGAGATCCTGTCTTGCGGAATCAAGTTCCGCTTCTTTCTCCTTTTTCTCCTTCTCAGCCTCTTCCAGCTTTTCCTTTGTATCGGACACATCGTAACAGTTTCTGCCGTTAAAATCTGTTTTGGCCGATACCTCCAGACAGTATGAAAAGAAAAGCACTGAGACAGACAGCGCCCCTATAATGCGTATCGTATTTTTTATACCGTTTTTTTTCATTTACAGGTCATTCGAAGTTCTTTTGCAGGTCTTTTACAGGTCAATATCTATCTTGCGTCCTGTGGGCTGGTACTCGTAATACCGCACACCTGCCGCATTAAAAAGCCTCTTTGCAGCTATATTTGAAGGTGTTCCGTCATATTTATCGCAGGCATAGACAACAGTCTTTATTCCCGCCTGTATAATAGCCTTTGCGCACTCGTTACAAGGGAAAAGCGTCACGTAAAGCTTTGTTCCCTCCAGTGAACCACCCCTGTAATTCAGTATGGCATTAAGCTCGCTGTGTGTTACATAAGGGTATTTTGTCTCCAGCTCATCACCATCCCTGTCCCATGGAAATTCATCATCGCTTACGCCGTTTGGAAAACCGTTATATCCCATTGACAATATTTTATTGTTATCACTGACTATGCAGGCACCCACCTGTGTATTGGGATCCTTGGACCTCATGGCCGAAAGCTTTGAAACTCCCATGAAATACTCATCCCACGTGATGTAACCGTCTCTCTTTTTCATATTTCCCCTTTCTGCCGCAATAACAGACAGCTGATGCGATACAGAGCATTGATTCCGGCTGCAGCATGAATGTTTTGCTTAATGCAGCGCTGTACTCTACAGCTCCTCGCCGGCTTCTATCTTAGTTATCTCAGCGATCCTGCGGCTGTGCTTCTCCTCACCGGAAAAGTCCGTGGTCATGAATATCTCTGCAATGGTCTGTGCCATGAATACGGATATTTCCGCAGCGCCAAGTGCCAGTATATTGCTGTCATTGTGAAGCCTGGTCATCCTTGCGGTATGCTCGTTGTGGCAGAGCGCACAGCGTATGCCCTTTACCTTGTTAGCCGCGATACTTGCACCTATTCCTGTAGTACAGATTACGATTCCCTTATCTGCCGCACCGCTTACCACATCATCAGCCACCGGCTTTACAAAAACAGGATAGTCTACGGATTCAAGGCTATAGCATCCGCAATCCTTTACTTCGTACCCTTTCTCAATAAGGAATTTCCTGACCGCTTCCTTAAGCTCGTATCCACCGTGATCACTTCCGATTGAGATCTTTTTTACCTGCATAACTCCCCCTATATTTTTTTAACTTTGTATCCTGCTGCCTTTAGCAGCCTGTTCATTACTGCCTGTCCGAATCCGTCTGCACTGAAGCTTTCGGAAAATATCACATCCACACCCTCGTCGTCAAACTCCCTCAGTATGCGGTAGATATTTCTTGCTATCTCATGCTCGTCAGCCCTGCTGCCGGCATTTTTTACAACATCAGCCCTGATCATTGCAACCGTCTCATCCGTACATAGTACACCGGTGCGGTGTCCTTCGGATACAGCCTTTGAAACCTCTTCGTTTATTGTCTTTATGACGTCTTCCGCAGCGCCCTCTACTATCGTCATTTCACCATGAGGCGCATAATGACGGTATTTCATTCCCGGGGCCTTCGGTGCTTTTTTGTCAGTCCCGGACATCATGGTAGTGTCAGTATCTACCTGTCCCAGCACCCTTTCCAGCATTTCCCTCGTGATATAGCCCGGGCGCAGTATCATCGGCGGATCCACCGTCAGGTCCACTATTGTAGACTCAACTCCTATACCTACTTCGCCGCCATCCAATATCATTTCTATCCTGCCGTCCAGGTCCTCCCGCACATGCGATGCAAGTGTGGGGCTCGGCCGTCCGGAGGCATTGGCGCTCGGTGCCGCAATATATCCGCCGGACGCCTTTATAAACTCAAGTGCAACAGCATGGTCAGGCATACGTATGGCTACCGTATCCAATCCGCCGGTGGTCTCGTACGGCACGGCGTCACTTTTTTCCACTATCATTGTCAGCGGCCCCGGCCAGAAGTTTTCCGCCAGAACCTTCATTGTCTCCGGAACTTCCCTGCAAATATGCGGAAGATGCTCCATATCCGCTATATGCACTATCAGCGGATTGTCCGAGGGACGCCCCTTCGCCGCGTAAATCTTTTTGGAAGACTCAGCCTGCAGTGCATCTCCTCCGAGGCCATACACAGTCTCCGTCGGGAAAGCCACAAGACCGCCATCCTTTATGATATCACCGGCTCTTAATATAATGTCTGCATCGATCTCATTCGGATCGATAACTGTAAATTCAGTATTCATTTATTCTGTTAATCATTAATCGGCTGTTTTTATTTCAGCTTTTACTTAATTATCTCATCTATCCAGTTCCAGGTGCCTTCGGCTTCCAGTCCCAGACGCCAGCCGGCTATATTCCGGATTCCTTTTTCAGACAGGACATTAAGCTTAGCCCGCATAGAAGCCTCATCCTCAAGCCATATCATGTATTTAGCCGTGCCGTCCTGGTACTCACCGTAATTCTGGCAGAGTTCCTCATCCCATGCAGGTGTAACACCTCTGTTAGTCAGGAAATCCGAAGCCGCCTTCATCCCCACGGAATCGGAATGTGTCTCAGTGCCTTCAACACGCCATATCCTTGTATAGAAAGGCAGCGCACTTATTATCTTCCCCGCAGGAACGCCCAGCTCCAGGGAATCATCCACGCCCTTTTCCACAAACGGAAGAGAGGATACGGATCCGGGATCCGAGCCGCTCCAGTGCTCATCATACTGCATAAGCACCACATAGTCCGCCACCAGTCCCTGCTCACCGTAATTATAATACCTGTTGCCCTGGTTAGGCGGATAATCGTCCACGGAAAGCACTATGCCGGCCTTTCTCGTTTCTATGGACAGTTCCCTCAGGAACTGCACATAATGCGGGCCGGTCCTTGAATCTATCCTCTCCAGGTCTATATTCAGTCCGTCAAGTCCATACGCTTCAACACTTGCCATCAGCTTTTCGATAAGCTTCTTCCTTTTTGAAGATGATGAAAAGAGCGCATATTCATCAACATCATTGGTCATATCCTCAAAAAGTGCCCATACCTGATATCCCTTGGCGTGAGCCGCCTCTACATAAGCTGCGCTTCCCAGATCGGTATATTCGCCCTCCTCATCCTTCAAGAAGAACCATGTAGGTGCCACCGTGTTGAGTCCGTTTGCCGATACAGTCAGGCTGTCCATAGCCTTGCCGTTATCGGGGCCTGCACTTATCTGATGGAATCCCATGAGTATGCGGTTATCTGATGTAAGTGCCGCTGCCCCATAGTCAGCCACCGGATCATAAGCCCCTGTAACAGGCGCCGGATTCTCGTCTGCATAGTCCTTAAGCTTTCCGTTTTCCACATAGCCAATGAAACAGTCATCAGTCTTAATCTTGGTCCAGTTTTCCATGGTCTCAAGGACCTCAACCTTTTCACCGGCATCAAGAGGCCTCAGCACATCGCTCTTTACACCGCCCTGATATCTCACATGGGTACTCTCCGCAACGGTTGCCACCTTGTCCGTCCCCCACTGGGTATAAACCTGCATCCTGTTGGGATCCGGGAAAAACTCATATGAAAAATCATCAAAGAGCTTCACATAGTCCGCGGCTATATATACCACACCTTCCGTGGTACGCTTGGCCGGATCGTAATCTGTCTGAATCCTGCCGTCATCCGTCTGATAAAAGCTGCCCGTATCATCAATTGAAACCCTGTATATATCATCAGAAGTGGTATAAAGCAGCACCCCTTCCTCTTCATTAACATAGAACCGCTTTGTAAAAAGGTCGTAGACCGTGTCTGACGAAAAATAAACCTTCCCGTCATACAGTTTAGCCCTGGATTCAAGCCTTTCGTCCTGCAGGATTATCGCTATATCCTCATCGGAAAAAAGCCTGAAATATTCATTCATATCCGCCATCTCGGTGGAATATGAGTACTTCTCCGGATAAAGCACCATCAGTATGGTATGCATTCCAAGGCCCTCACCGCTGGCCATGGCAAGCTTTATCCTGTCACCGAAAGCAACTATGATAACCACCACTATAAGCAGTATCGCTATCAGTGCAGCGATCAGCTTATGAAAAAATGACTTAAGCATATCCCGGTCAGGTTCATCGGGATCCTGCACCGGCCGCCTGCGGTTCACAGGCTTTCCGCTTTTCTTTCCTCCGGATTTCGTGCCGGACCGTTCTGCATTCTTTGAAGCAGACTTCGCCCTTCCGGAAGGAACATACTCACGCACATCCGAATCGTCATATGCCGGCGTACGTTTTTTCCTGGTCACCTTTCTGGATCTTTTGTGTTCGTTTCTCTCTTCACCCATTGTGTTATACCTTATGCATCCCCCTTTAAATATCATTGCGATATACCGGGGCAATATACAACCACTTTACATAACGCCACTATAGTATAACAGACCGCGGCATTATAGTCACCTAAAATCTTCGGACAGCTTTTTTAACGGCATTTTGTCTGAGAAGGTCCTGCCGCAGATGTACATGAACAGTTTTATCCGAAAATACCACCCCGCATCTTCAAAATTCCCCCAAAGAAGATATCCGTGAAATATCCCATGCGGCGGTGTCAGGCAGCTTTTGCTGCGGTCTGTATAAATGTAAGAGGTGCGAAGTGCCAAATAAAATAGGTTTAAGAATGTATTAAGTGTATTATTTTGTATTATTTGTGCTACTTCAGGATTCAATATTCCGAAATAATTTCATAAGAGTGAAATCAAGTGGAAGCAATTTTAAATCGATTTTAAATCAATTTTAAATCAATCTCTGATCAACTCCCTGGAAATAAAGATCACCGATCAGGTATAAATACCTGTAAGACAGTCCCGATTGGGACTCAGATGTAATAGAAGTTTAAAAAAAACTCCGGCAGATCAACGCTCCTTCCCGGCACGCATATTTCCGCACTCATCTTACGAGAAATATTATAGAAAGACACATCACAAAAATCAAGGGGGAATTTGAATCGATAAACGGCATTTTGATTTCCTCCTTATTGATGGAACACCGGTAACTTGCAAAAATTTTACAAAAATATTTCCAGGAACCATTTTTACGCTTGACACGTAAAATTAAATTGTATAAAATCTATTTGTAAGCAACTTGGATCAACCGGGATCCGGATCAAACATAAAACGGAGATCACGAAATGGAAAGATACGACATAGCAATAATCGGAACCGGCCCTGCCGGACTGGAAGCAGCGCTCACCGCCAAGCTCAGGAACAAAAAAATACTTCTTCTCGGCAGCGAAGAACTGAGCGCCAAAATAGATTCTGCCCACGAGATAAAAAACTATCTCGGACTGCCTGATGTAAGCGGAAGCAGCATGCGGGCCGCTTTTGCCGGACACCTGAAAGCAATGGACATATCCATTACCGAAGACCGTGCTGCCGCAATTTACGCAATGGGAGATTTCTTCGCCATACAGGGACACGCCGAAAACTACGAGGCGGCCACAGTCATACTTGCAACCGGCGTATCCGCTGAAAAGCCCTATCCCGGTGAGAAGGAAAACCTGGGGCGCGGAGTGAGCTACTGCGCTACCTGCGATGCAAGCTTATATAAAGGGAAAAGCGCCATCGTCATAGGGTGCAGTGCAAAGGAAGAGGCTGAAGCAGCCTTTCTTGCAGAGATTGCCGATAAGGTTTATTATCTTCCCCTGTATGACGGATGCGATAAAACACCGGCAGGAACAGAACTTATTACAGGGGTTAAGCCTGCATCCATTGAAAAATCCGATAACGGCATGATGGCACTTAAATACGATAACGGAGAGACCTCTGTGGCAAACGGCATCTTTATCTTAAGGGAAAACATAGCCCCTACGGACCTGGTACCCGGGCTGGAGATAAAAGACGGGCACGTGGTCACAGACAGAAAAATGGCAACGAATCTTGCCGGGCTTTTTGCCTGCGGAGATATAACCGGTACCCCATATCAGTATGCCAAGGCAGCCGGTGAGGGTAATGTAGCAGCACTGTCGGCTGTAAGCTTCCTTTCCCGGAAGTAGGTTCCGCTTTCAGTCAGCGCTATATACCGATAAACAACAGTATAATTACAGAACAGATTTCAAAATTCCAAAAGGAGGAAAATATCATGGTAAAAAAGATTTCGGAAAAGGATTATGCAGCAATGGACAAGTCAGGACTCAAGGTCATTGATTTCTCAGCTACATGGTGCGGTCCCTGCCGTATGCTTGCCCCCGTACTTGAGCAGGTATCGGAAAAATACGCAGGAAGCGTTGAGTTCTACAATGTGGATGTCGATGAAAGCCCGAAGCTTGCAGAGGAATTCAACATAATGAGCGTGCCTGCTGTTTTCTTTATCAAGGATGGCGCCGTAGCCGGTTCAAACATAGGCTTTGTTCCCGCAGACAGGATCACAGAGTTAGTTGAGCAGTTCAAATAAAAGAGTGCATGGTATGAATGATAAAAAATACGATTCTTTGAAATTATGCAATCAGCTGTGTTTTCCGCTGTATGCCGCATCAAGGGAGATAACCAGGAAATACAAACCCTTTCTGGACAGGCTCGACCTGACCTACACCCAGTACATTACCATGCTGGTGCTCTGGGAGCATGGCAGGATCTCTGTCAGCGAACTGGGGGAATACCTCTACCTTGACTCCGGCACACTGACGCCGCTTTTAAAAAAGCTGGAAAAAAAGAACCTTATCACAAGGAGCCGGTCTAAAGAGGACGAGCGGGTGCTTGTTGTCACACTGACAGAAGAAGGTCTTGCCATGCGCGAAGATGCCCTCGCTGTCCCTGAAGGCATGAAATGCAATGTCGTCCTGACTCAGGAGGAATCTGCCGAACTGTACAGGATTCTTTATAAACTGTTAAAAAGCAGCGACGCCCCCGAATGACAGTCTTCAAAGTTGACTATTACCGCATTATTCCTTATACTTACGGTAAAGATTAACGATGTGGCGGAATGAAGGAGTTAGTGTTATACAACAAGCAGGAAGTCTTAGTTACGAAGATTTTAAACAGAGGGATCATATACCATGAGGATTGAGAAGATCAGCGATGATCAGATCAAGTGCATACTTACCAAAGAAGATCTGGATGCCCGCAAGATCAATTTCAGCGAGCTCACTTTCGGAAGTGCCCAGGCTAACAGTCTGCTGCGGGACATGATGCAGCAGGCAAGCTGTGAATTCGGCTTCGAAGCTGACGACAAGCCCCTTATGATAGAAGTAGTTCCGATGCAGTCCGGTATCATAGTCCTGGTCATCACAAAGGTTTCCGGAAGGAACTCGGCAGACAATATCCATTCCGATTCATTCCTGTCAGAAGATGACGATCTTGAAGAAGATGATGATCTAAGGGAAAATACTATTGAGATAAGCGGCAGGGTAAAAAAAGGTGATGAAGGCGATCCTTTCACTCTGTCCATTGCCTCTGCCGGAAATATGTCCGAATCAATAAATCCGGTCATGAATTCTATTCATGATCTCTTTCGTGAAATGTTTTCCGGAAATGGGCGCATAGCAGGAAATGTTGCGGGAAGCCGTCCTAAGAACGGTCCTGTACCCGTTGTATCTGCCGGCGCTGAGAACAATAAGAATTTCCGCTTCTTCTGCTTTGCATCCCTGAATGATGTGATGCAGGCCGCAGCCGCCGTTTCCGACAAACCATGCGGAAACAATACACTTTACTGCAGTCCTGACAGGAATTTGTACTGTCTGGTAGTACGTCCGGAAAGCCTTTCCGTAAAGGAATATCAGCGGGTATGTTCAGTAATATCCGATTTCTGCAGCGGCACATTCTTATCAGGCATGTGCGAAGCCTACATAGACGAGCACTTTACCCTGATGATAAAGGATCATGCACTTGAATCACTGGCAAAGATTCCTGTCTGACCTGATAACTTTTCAGCAGCTTTAATACCCGGGATATTGTTTATGTCTGCCACGATATAAACATCCCCGGGTGTTTTTTTTATCAGTTCCAGGCCTGCTGCCACACAATACCCTTTCCGACGGTACTTTTCTGCCATGATATAGCCAAGCTCAAGCGGGGTTACCTCCGTGTCAGCCCCCTTAATGACAAACACCCGATAGTCGTCCCGCTTCGTCACCTGACCAACACTTTTATTTCCGGCAAAGTCAGTCTCATACTCCCTGAATCCGATTATTCCGGCTAGGACACCATCCTCTTTCACCTCTACTCCATAATATCCGTAACCATACAGGTCATAGTGAAGGCTGCAGTAATCCCTGAGTGCCTTTCTCCGGTCCTCTTTATCCCCTGACCAGATGTCTGTCCAGCCTGATGCGCTCCCCTCGGAAAATATCCGCTCCACGGACCCTGCATCGCCTTCACACAGCTCCCGTATCGTAAGCTCAGCCGTTTCCGCAACTTTCAGCGGAACCCCCGCAAAGCGGTGAACGACTTTTTCCATGTATTCCGGATCATTCTTTACCGCTTCGACAGAGTCCGCAGCCCAGGGTGTCAGATAGCTGTTGGAAACACTGCTATATGTATCATCTGGATATTCTTTGCTTCCGTTGCTTCCGTTTTCCACAGCATGTGCATATTCTATGATGGGAATGTGATGTTCCACACACTCGCTTATAAACCTCGGCTCATCCGAGATCCAGAGGTCAAAGCTTTTTCCTGCTATGTCTGTTGTATATATTTTTTCTTTCACTGAAGCACCCCACCGGTCCGCACACTGCCTGATATTGGTTATAAAATAAAACGGTCTTCCCACCTGTTGTTTCAGGTGAGCAGTGCGAACGGCACCACCGTCAGGCATATGTTCCGTGCGAAACCATACAAATTATGTTACAATAAGTCGTCGATAAAAAACAGTTCCGAATCAGACAGGAGGAAAACAAAATGGCACAAAATCCCATAATAACGATAACTATGGAAGATGGCAGCGTAATGAAGGCCGAGCTTTATCCCGAGATAGCTCCCAATACCGTCAACAATTTCTTAAGCCTCATAAACAAGGGCTTCTATAACGGCGTCATTTTTCACCGTGTTATAAAGGGCTTCATGCTCCAGGGCGGAGATCCCAAAGGCAACGGCACAGGAGGCCCCGGCTATTCCATCAAGGGTGAATTCTCATCAAACGGTTTTAAGAATGACCTTAAGCACACTCCCGGAGTGCTTTCCATGGCCCGCACCATGATTCCCGACTCTGCGGGAAGCCAGTTCTTCATAATGCATCAGACATCCCCCCACCTTGATGGCGACTATGCTGCATTCGGCAAGGTGATCGAAGGCCTTGATGTAGTAAATAAGATTGCTGAAGTCCGTACCGATTACAGCGACCGTCCCCTTGAAGACCAGCGCATCAAATCCATCACCGCAGAGACTTTCGGAGTACAATATCCTGAGCCCGAAAAGCTCCCCGAACGATAAAAAACAACGGCTGAGAAACCTCATGTTTCTTAGCCGTTTTCATATAAACGCCTCAAAAATACGTACTTTGTTTACATAATCTGTGAGTTCATAATTTATTTACATTTTGTTGCTGAAACGTTTAATATTTAACCATTCTTTCTCCATTTTTGTTTTTTATTATATAACTATCAGAAAGAGGAAAACGGTTTCCTAAATAACAAGTGACAATAACAAACTTTTTCATAATTCATGCCGGGTGGGCGAAAGCCTTCCCGGCATCCTCCCTTTTATGGGGGTATTTTTTATGTCTGGCTTATATCAAACACCAGCTTCTTACCGTCAAAGACTGTATAATTTACATTGACCGTCGAATAATTGTCTTTATTAAACTGCTGGCTGGAATACCAGGGCCCGTCACCGATAAAGTCCGTTTCCATCTTTTCGAATTCGAACTGAACATCATCAGCCTGCTCCCAATCATACTCATTCCGGAGCCGCTCTGCCTCCTCATCTGTCAGATAAACGATTCCTCTGTACCTGTACTCTGTAGGCCCGATGGAACGCCCGCCAAAGTCAAAATAGACCTGCTCGTTTATGACATGGTCATAATCCTGCACGGCATCCATATATTTTTCCATTACCCAGTCATTATTAAAAAGCTCAACGACCTCCTCAGGCTCATCCGCTTTTCTCCCCCCGCCTGCACAGGCCGAAGAAAAAACACACGCTGCCGTCAGACCGATCATTAATATGTATTTTGATATCTGCGTCTTCATATTTCCCCTCTCTGCCGTATCGAACACCTCAAAATCTTTCATATATGTCTGTGTTTATATCAGTCAGCTGATGATAATTTCAAATCCATTCACATGTATTCACATAAAACTCAGGTTTTACAAAGGTAACTCCGTTTTCCGCAACATGTTCAAGCATTATCTTATAATAATCGGGAACCATGGCCAGGGTTTCTTCATGGTCATGCATAAGGATTATGTGATACGTTCCTGCTTCAAGGAGCATGCCGCCGTTTTCCGGATCTCCTTCATGCACTCTTTTCATAACATCGTCCATTGAAAAGCCGCTTTCCGGACGGATCCTGTACTCCGCAAAATCAAAAGTCCAGAGAGTGTCAATATCTTTGTCCAGGCCCTTTTCTTTCCACAGGGAACCGGTTATCTTCCTGTCGTCAACTTTGCTGAAACCTTTATTCCCCAAATAACGTTCATATTTATCCTTATTCTCCCCGCCTTTACTTCCGTAGGGAAACCTAAATGGCCTGAATTTTCGTTCCACACCGGCTTTCTTATAAATATCATCAAGCAGGGCCTCGCATTTTTCAATCTCACAGACACCCTCTTCATAAGAGATCTCAGCAAAATCAGGATGGGAATAACTGTGGTTACCGACTATCATTCCATGCTGAAGGGCGTACACAACATATTCCGGAAATTTTTCTATATGCTCACCCACTGCAAACATAAGCGCCGGAATCTCCTTTTCCACCAGATAGTCTACCAGTGCGGGTGTATTGGCTGACGCTATGTCATCGATTGTAAGAACTGCTTCTATCATGCACGCCACGATCCTGTATTTTTCTGTTTCCCATGCGATCAGCTTCCAAATCTGTATCAGTGACTCCGTTTTATGAGCATCATACGATGCGTTATCACCTTATAATATCACTTCATTCATGCTGCCGGTCCTGTAACCGGTCAGATCCATTGTTACGTAGGTAAAACCAAGATTCCTGAAAGTCTCCGTAATCTGACTGCGGATCTCCCCACTGATAAGTTTCTCAAATTCCTCCGGCATGATCTCGATCCTTGCCATAGTGCCATGAATACGGACGCGTACCTGGCGGAATCCAAGATCCAGCAGCAGCTGCTCTGCCTTATCAACCATACCAAGCTTTTCCCTTGATATCGTTTCCCCGTATACAAATCTGGAAGAAAGACAGGCAAATGACTGTTTATTCCAGGTAGGCAATCCCAGATTCCCGGATAATACCCTTATATCCTCTTTGGTAAAACCAATGGCACGTAAGGGGCTTTTGATCCCCAGTTCTGCAACTGCCTGCAGACCGGGACGGTAGTCACCGTTATCATCCAGATTAGAACCCTCCAGGATCACTGCGATCCCTTCACCCTCAGCTATTTTAATTATCTTCTCAAACAGTTCATGCTTACAGAGATAACATCTGTTCTTGGGATTATGCGAAAAACCCTCTATATCCAGTTCTTCGGATTCAAAGATAAAATGGCGTATCTTATGTGACTCACAGAAAGCCTTAGCTTCATTCAGCTCCCTTTGAGGAAAGGAACAGGACTTAGCCGTGACAGCAATCACCTTGTCTCCCAATGCCTCTTTTGCCGCATAAAGCAGAAAGGCCGAATCGACGCCGCTGGAAAACGCAACCGCTGCGCTCCCGTAATCTTTAAGCATCTGTTTCAGGTCCTCATATTTTTTCAGCTGTTCTGCTGTTGCTTCCTTTAGCGTGTATTCCATATCAGCTCCTTTTATGCCTGCTCGTCAGGTCTTTAACAACTTCTCCGGCAATGATCAGGCCCGCAACCGAAGGTACAAAGGCTGTGCTGCCCGGAGTAGATCTACGTTTTGTATGTCTCCCTTCAGTTTCTGACGGACAGTCTTTATTTTCAGGAGTTCCGTTTTCTTCACTCTCCACCGGAACGATCGGCATCTCCTCAGAGTAGACGACTTTCAGTTTTTTTATTCCCCTCTTTTTAAGCTCCCGCCTCATAACTTTCGCTAAGGGATCTGTTTTGGTCTTGTAGATATCGGTAATGCGAAAAGCCGTTGGATCCAGCTTATTTCCCGCCCCCATGGAGCTGATGAGCGGAACCTCCAGTTTACTGCACTGCATTGCCAGTTCTATTTTAGCCGTAACAGTATCAATAGCATCGATCACGTAGTCATACTGCTCAAACGGAAAATCCGCTGCATTTTCAGGAAGAAAGAAACATCTGTATGTATTTACTTCCGCCTCCGGATTGATATCAAGAATGCGTTCTTTCATAATATCAGTCTTGTACTGACCGACAGTTTTCATGGTAGCAATGATCTGGCGGTTTATATTTGACAGACAGACCTTATCGTCATCGATCAGGTCAAACGCACCGAGCCCGCTCCGCGCCAGCGCTTCGCAGACATATCCTCCGACCCCGCCGATACCGAATACAGCTACCCGGCATTCAGACAGGTGCTCCATTGCATCTCTTCCCAGTAATAATTCAGTTCTTGAAAATTGGTTAGACATTTTCTTTGCCTGCGGTCATAGACTTTCAGTAAACCAGGGCCGTTCTGACCACACCTCCGCTTACCTCTACCTCAAAATACATCCCAGAATCTTTTCTGCTGTCAAGACACCCTGCAAACTCTTCCTTGGAAAGTGTTTCCAGCTCTGTTTCCCCCTGCTTCTGATATACAGTATTCTCATCTACCTTAAAAATATGGGTAACATCTGATGATATCGTGATGGGATCCTGATCCTTGGAATTCCTGTAATCCATGGAACCGCAGGCAATAAGCTCATCCCCTTCAATGTATGCCTTATATACTACCCTGTAAAGGACTCCATAGTCGTTTACAGTATCTATCTTGTCCCTGTCGGACGCAAGCAGAAACGAACCCATAAAGCCGTCTGCCGTTTCATATTCGACAGGAGCCTGTGCATCGTCTGATGCCCCCGTGCCATTATCTGACGATGACGTATCACCGGACTGATCTCCTGCTGCCTCCAGATAATCCCTTACATTAAAACTCTCTCCTGTAGGCTGTTCGTCGTCGGTTATTCCCGGTACCAGTTCCGTTACATATGTCTCGCCCGTTGACGGATCGACGTAATACCGGATCTGAGCTGCTGTATAGGAACGGTACAGTACAACTATCATACCATTCTCATCAGTTGAAACATCCCAGTACTCCGCAGCACCGGCTGAATTGGGTTCATCCGTAAAGTCGGGATTCGTTGCCTTGCAGTAGTTAATGACTGCCGCATACGCCTGTTCTTCAGTGATCGCAGCAGAAATATCATTCGATGTATCTGCTGATGACTCACCGGACTCACCTGTCTGCTCATTCGAATCTCCGGTTACAGCCTGCTTACCATCAAGCGTAAGCTCTACCACCGGAGTCTCTGTCACTTCAGTCTGATCCTTCCCGCATGCAGCCAGAAATACAGCCATCCCTAACGTCATCGGCACGATTATTTTCGTTATTTTAGTTCTTTTAGTTCTTTTCATAGTTTCTCCTGAAATATACAAACCGCTTTCATTTTTTCTCACACCCGAACTGTATCACACATTTACAATCTTTATCTTAATTACAAACCTGAAGCCGATGCCGGCTGGCAGCAGCATCAGGTTCCTATTCTGATACTCTATGTCACTGTTCAAAAGAACCGTAAGCGGCAACCGCTTCGTCAACGGTCATTTTTCCTCTTCCTACACTGTAAACCGCCATTCTTAACTGTTTGACAGCATCTTCCGTAAGCCCGATCTCTTCCGGGGAAAGGATACGGGATGCGGGAACATCCCCAAATGCAGCATACATACTGTTAAATGACAGATCTTTTGTCGGTGACATAAGTCCCTTGTTCTGTGCCATCTCATTAAGTTCCTGTGATGTGATAAGGAAACGCATAAATTCGTTTGACATATCCAGATTGGAACTGTTTTTGTTTACAGAGAACTGAAGATTTGACATATCAAGGAAAACAGCTCCTTCATTAGACATTGGAACCGGAACAAATGCATAGGTGAAAGGTTCAGCGATAAATGCCTCTGAACGGCCTTCCCTTTTCTTAGTTCCTGATACCGTATCGCCTGAGCAGGTCATCATAGGTATATCACCCTCAAAAAATCTGAGGATAACCGCATCATAATTGTCTTCAATCTCATCACATGCATCAAGGTTCACGCAATTGTCGTTCATGAACTGAGTTATCTTCTCAAGTGAAGGACGAATATATTCACCGGCAGAAGCATCCAGAGAATTAAGTTTTTCCACAGCCTCTCCGTCATCCGCCACTGTACTGCAAAAGTAGGGATAGGTTGTCAGCGTAAAAACAGAGGTAGTCTCATCTTTGGAGAATCCCATGAGCGGATTTTCATAGCCTTTTTCACGAAAAGCATTACATACTTCTATCAGTTCATCATATGTTGAAGGAACACTCAGCCCTTCCTTTTCGAATATGCTCTGATTCACCAGCATTCCATATGTATTGGAAAAAACAGGGACCATCGGAAGCGAACCGTCATCCGTATTAAGAATGATATTGCTTCGTATGCAGTCAAGGTCAAGACCAAGTGCGGGATCAGCCAGATTTTCAGCATAGTCGATAGAGGCTTTATACTGATCTCTTCCGTACATCCAAGAATAATTGACATAGATATCGGGAGCATCATTTCCGTTTAAAACAGTGCCGATCATGTTGCCGTAGTCATCAACCTTGGTATACTCCAGTTCCACATTAGGGTAATACTCATTGAACCGTTCAAATTCCACCTCCAGAGCCTCGAAGTTATCATAACCTCCCGCAACCCTTATACTACAGTCAGATGAAGTATCCAGCGAAGGCTTAAAACCTTCCTCCTCATTGACTTCCTGATTTTCGGCGTTGCATGCAGACATGCTTAAGAGCATCACCAGTGATAAAAAGAAACCTGTCATTTTTTTCAAATTATTCAGGGTTTTCATCTTCCCTCCTTAATCCTCCGTATCTCTTTTATTACTAATTTTACATCAATCGGTTTTGCAATATGACCGTTCATTCCCGCCTCCATACATTCCGTGATATTCTCAGAGAACGCATCAGCCGTCATCGCAACGATGGGAATGGACGATGCCCATGAATTGTCCATTTTCCTGATCGTTCTGGTTGCATCGAGTCCGTTCATTTCAGGCATCTGTATATCCATAAAGATAAGTGTATAGCTGCCCTCTGCCGCCTCACTTACCATATTAACACAAATCCTGCCGTTTTCGGCACGTTCGCTTGTTATCCCAAACATGGAAAGCATAGCTGAAATGATTTCCCAGTTGATATCATTATCTTCAGCTACAAGGATATTTAATCCCTGCAGATCTGAATAGTCATCTTCCGGTTCGATGGAGCCGGATTCTTTTCCGATCAGTGCATTGATCTTATCGTAAATTGTAGATCTGAAAAGCGGTTTAGTGACAAAACCGTTAGCCCCCGCTGCTTTAGCCTTATCCTCAATATCCGACCAGTCATAAGCAGAGATCAGTAAGATCGGGACATCTGTTTTTATCTCGGACCTTATCCTGCTGATCGTTTCAATACCATCCGGTTCAGGCATTTTCCAGTCTATGATGACCACATTATAATCCTTGCCGGAAAGATGCCTGTGTTCGATCATACCAATAGCTTCCGTACCGCTATAGGCCTGTTCAACCGATGCACCAAGAGACTCCAGTGTGTCGGTTGCTGTCTGAAGCATGACCTCATCATCATCTACGATCAGAATGTCTATAGGCTCAAGCCTCATATCTTCTCTTTGCCTGTCAGCCGCGGGAATATCCAGTGAAACCGTGAATTTTGTTCCCTTCCCCTGCTCACTCTGACAGTCAATGGTTCCCCCGAGCAAATCAACCATCTGCCTGGTTATGGCCAGTCCAAGTCCGGTTCCCTGAATACTGTTAACACGGCTGTCTACCTGCCTGGAAAAAGGCGTATACATAGTCTCCATGAATTCCGGACTCATTCCGATACCCGTATCTTCCACTATATAGATAAGCCTTATACAGTCCTGTACTTCACTCTTTTCCTCCTTCAGACAGACGCTGACCCGTCCTCCCGGTTCAGTATACTTAATGGCATTGGAAAGTATATTTATATATATCTGGTTAAGCCTTAGCTGATCTGTATACAGATATTCCTTTTCCATCTGATTGACGTGGAAACTGAAATCAATATTCTTTTCCTTGATCATCGGCTGGGAGATATTTACAAGATTCTCGACTGTTTCCACTATTGAAAAAGTCAGGGGGCTAAGCTTCAGATTTCCGCTTTCCACCTTTGAAATATCCAGTATATCATTGATCAGTGTCAGCAGGTGATTGCTGGCAAGACTTATCTTTCTGAGGCTTTCCTTTGTGGATGCCGCATCTCCGGTATTCTTTTCGGCAATAGCCGTAAGACCTATGATTGCATTCATCGGGGTCCGGATATCATGCGACATTGTAGAAAGAAAATCTGTCTTGGCCTTATTCGCCGACTCGGCTTTTCTTGCCGTAATCTGAAGATGCTTATTCAAATAGAGCATGTAGAAAAGATCTATCAGAAACAGCACTAACAGTCCGACCGAAACCACTCCGAACAATACCCAGTTTCTTTTTTCAATATTCAGATCCTTAGCCGGAACAAGGCCCAGCATGGTCCATCCGTTCTTGGCCAATACGGGTGTATATGCAAGTACACACTCCTGTCCGTGTGAGTTGACCATTGAAACAGAACCTGTCGAAGATGTAATCCTTCCGAATAGTTCTTTCGAATATTCAAGATCTGAAGGATTATAAGAATTATAGAATTCAAAAAAACTGGAGTTTTTAAAGCCCGATCCTTTAAGGATATAATCACCGTTTACATCAATCATTGAAATCTCGGCATTCACCAGCTCACTCTGGGGGAAAACCCATTTCTGTTCAAGAACAGATATGGGTATAACTCTCAGTAATACCGCATCAATGACGGAACCGCTTTCAGGATCGGATAATGTGATGATATTGCAGAAAGCGAGGGACTGCTCGCCGTTCATCGGATTGGTATATGCCCGGGTTATATTGATGGATTCTCCAATTTCATCTATCCACCCGACATCATCAAGGAAATCCAGCCTCTGATAGGAAACGGAGAAGTCGTCATCAGTTCCCGGTCTGGGGCGGGTAGAGATTCCCGTAAGTGTATCAAGCGAGATCAGATGAGCAGAGGCATTTTCAAGTACATGTGAAGCACGGACAAAATCAGCAGCGTCTTCCATAGTCATAGAACTGCTGTTAATATAATGCGCCCATACATCACATATGTTCTGTTCGCCTTCCAGATAGTTCTCCGTTACCCGCTCCATGGTAACAGTTGTATTCTCAAAGTTTTCTACCTGCCGGCGGTATGAATTCTGATTCTCATATCTTGAGTAGAGAACAACGAAGATCAGTATTGCGCCAATAATGATCACATTGATAAAAATAATTAAAGCTTTTTTCATATCCCCTTAAAATATCCTGAATCCGTTATTTACATCTTCATGAAAGTACTTTCTACCATTGAATCATATTATATACGAATATCAGGATATTGTTAAAAGAAACATATCATCATCCATTCAGATAATCCCAGAACTTATTTTCGTACTCCGCACATGTTTTAAAGATCTCACACAGCAGTACAATGTCTTCATCACTGATATCTGCTGTCCTTTCATCAAGCGTATCTATCCATCTCCTGTTAGACTCGATATAGGCTTGGTTTGTATACGCTTCAAACCAGCTCTTATAGCGGGATCTTACCAGTTCATCCGGGTAACGTTCAGACACTGCAGCTGCTATATATGCATAATTCCATGAGCACTGGAGAAGCGCAGTCAGGCCCGCAAGTATACCATACTCTTCAAGACGGCTTCTCATATAATCCATATAATCGGCAATAACCTGTCCCTTCTGATGCAGTGCTGCATCTTCTTCACTTATTCCCAATGATCTGAGATTAGGGACATGAACCTTATATGTTTCGTATTCGGTATCACCGATGATCCCGTCAAGAAATACGGCAAGCTTCTCGTCTTCTGCCATTTCACGTATCCGTTTGAGTATTCCTATATAGTCTTTAAGATAAAGGTAATCCTGTACCATATAGTTCTTAAACAGCTCTGTATCCAGAGTTCCCTTTGCCATACTGACAAGAAACTCTTTTTCAGCAGCCTCTGTCCACAAAGCTATTGCTTCACTTTTAAGCTTTTCCGATAATTTTCCCGAAAGGACCATCTGATACCCTCATCTCCCGATGCTTATTATTTTTCAGCAATGATCGCTACATATCCGCCGCTCTTATAGCCTTCGATAACTTCTTCCGGCTCTTCATTTGTGTAGAGCGGATTCTTAACCAGGGTCTGATAAAAAGAAAAATTTTTGATTCCCAATTCTTTAAGAACGCCTATCTTTTCTTCTGTTGAATGCCATACACCTGATGCCGCAAGTGCAAGAGGATACGGAAGCTTAGGCATTGTTCCCTCAAGGTACTCATGTTCGTAAGTTCCCAGACTCTTCCCCAGGAGATACATAAATCCGAAAGCACTCTCCTTCGGAACATCCAGAAGGATCAGCTTTCCCCCCTCCTTAAGAGCTTTCAGACACTTTTCATAAACAGGCGCAAGATTCTCCATATAACTTGAGCTCCCATTAAAATAAATAATGTCATATTTTTCTTCCGGAAGATCTACATCCTCTATCAGACCGTACTTTATAATATTTATTCCACGCTTTTCAGCTATCTTTCCCATATCCTCCGATGGCTCTATTCCTTCAATATTTGAAGAATCTATATAGCTTTCGAATAATCCGCTTCCACAGCCGACAGACAATAATTTCTTGCCGTTAATATCTCCTAAAACCTTTTTGAACAGTCTCAGCTCACTGGTAAAAAGATTTTCATTTGCTATGAACCACTCATCATACTTACCTGCATAGCCATCAAATTTTTGTTTTTCCGTATTACTCATTACTGATACCCTCCTTTAAAAATACATAATTATGCGCCAGCGGCCCGCTTCCCTTACCCAGATCAAGCATAGCGGAAAGTGCACCGGATATATAATCCTTTGCTTCCTTAACTGCATTTTCCAATGTGCTGCCCTTTGCAAGATTTGAGGCAATGGCGCTTGAAAGAGTACAACCCGTTCCGTGAGTATTGGGATTATCTATCCTTTTTCCCTTAAACCAAACCGGTTCCTCAGCGCTGTACAGAAGATCATTGGCATCATTTATCTGGTGTCCGCCTTTACATAGCACTGCACATCCAAATTTTTCATAAATGATCCCGGCCGCTTCAACCATATCGCCTTCAGAGGATATAGTCATGCCTGACAGCACTTCTGCTTCCGGAATATTGGGCGTAATCACAGTTGCAAGAGGAAGCAGACACTCTTTCAGAGTCTCTATAGCATCGTCGCATATAAGCTTTGCTCCGCTTGTGGCAACCATTACGGGATCCACCACAATATTTCCTGCTTTATAGAATGTAAGTCTGTCGGAGATAACCCTTATCAGTTCGCTTGACGAAACCATGCCCGTCTTAACGGCATCCGGAAATATGTCACTGAATACTGCATCCAGCTGCTTTTCGAGAAACTCAGGTGTTACCTCCATTATTCCTGTCACGCCGGTAGTATTCTGTGCAGTAAGTGCAGTG
>JAEEGL010208738.1_pt1 | contig 29254 bp, 28 predicted proteins | sample 9134231 | NCBI WGS metagenome assembly JAEEGL01 (sample SAMN16246548, study PRJNA631951) | gut metagenome | biome: gut microbiome; feature: rumen; material: fiber-attached | host: Bos | place: Iran: Karaj | collected 2018-10 | reverse complement strand
GAATATTCATCCGTTGCCATCACTGACGGTGAAATAGCTAAGACTGCCATACTAATCCCGATTACAACTTTCACTATATTAAATCTTCTCATTCTTTCTCCTTTGTTAGATTTGAGCCGCATTTAATCAAAAAATATTCCATATGCAAGCATAAGCGCAGACTTTTTTTGAAAAACTTATTTTAACAGAGGCGAAAATTACAGAAACCCTCCCAGATTATTCGAAAAAATGAACTTAAGAAGTAAATATCTTTTCAGAAAATCGTCAATTTGCACAGGTTCTTCCCTATAATTACACGCAAAAACAGAGGTAGTAATAAATATCCCCTGTAGACATCTACAGGGGATATTACGTCCAACTATCTCAGGCTATTTTTCAACTGATTCGTCAGCTTCGTTTTCCTTATCTTCTGGGAGAACGATTCCGAGCGATGCAACAGTATCACCTTCAGCCATCTTCATGATACGAACACCTTGAGTTGCACGACCGAGTGTTGGGATTTCTTTAACCGCAACACGGATTGCTTGACCCTTAGTAGACATCATAATTACCTCTGAAGCCTCTGGATCGAGCGTATGAACAGCTACAATCGTGCCGGTCTTAGCAGTAACAGCGGCAACCTTAATACCGACACCGCCACGCTTATGGGTTGGGAAGTTCGAAACGAGTGTTGCCTTACCATAACCGTTAGCAGCGATTGCAATCAACTTCTGATCTGGATCGGTGACGATATCCATACCAACGACTTCATCCTTTGGGCGGAGGCGAATACCTCTGACACCCATTGCTGAGCGGCCCATAGCACGGACATCTGCTTCATTAAAGCGGATTGCCTGGCCAGCTGAAGTCGAGATGATAATATCATTCTTACCCGTTGTGGCCTTGACCCACTTAAGTTCATCGCCTGGATCGAGCTTGATTGAGATAAGACCGTTAGAGCGGACATTCATATATTGCTTAATAGCAGTCTTCTTAATTGTACCCTTCTTGGTACACATGAAGAGGAAGCCCTCATCAACAGAAACCTCAGAATTCTCTTTAATTACCTCTGTAACTTTCTCGTCTGGGTGCATATTAAGGAGGTTAACAGCTGCGGTTCCCTTTGCTTGGAGTGAAGCTTGTGGGATTTCATAAGCCTTCATCCTAAACATGCGTCCTTGAGATGTAAAGAAGAGTAAGAAATCGTGAGATGAAGCGGTAATAATCTGCGAGATCACATCTTCTTCCTTAGTAGTCATACCCTTCTTACCCTTTCCACCTCTGTTCTGGCGGCGGAAATCGTTCTGTGAGACACGCTTTACGTAGTTCTCAGCAGTAAGAAGAATGACTGACTCTTCCTCTGGGATAAGCTCTTCTTCAGAGAATTTACCAAGTTCGTGATTAAAGATCTTAGACCTACGCTCATCGCCATATTTCTCTTTCATTGCAAGGAGCTCTTCCTTAACAACAGCGAGAATCTTCTTCTCATCAGCGAGAATCTCTTCGTATTTAGCAATAAGTGCATGAAGTTCTTTGAGTTCTTCCTCAATCTTATCACGTTCGAGACCTTGGAGACGACGAAGTTGCATTGCAAGGATTGCAGCAGCCTGAATCTCAGAGAGACCAAACTTCTTCATGAGCTGCTTATCTGCATCATCATAAGATTCACGAATGGTCTTAATAACTTCATCGATGTTATCGAGAGCAATTTTCAAACCTTCGAGAATATGCGCACGTTCCTTTGCCTTTCTAAGATCATACTCTGTTCTACGGCGAATAACCTTCTGACGGTGCTTAATAAATTCAGCGAGAATTTCCTTAAGACCCATAACACGAGGTTGAATACCATCGACAAGTGCGAGCACATTATAGTGGAATGTAGTCTGAAGATCAGTAAGCTTAAAGAGCTGATTCAAGATCTTCTTAGGGAATGCGTCCTTCTTAAGTTCAACGACAACACGGACCTTACCACGAGCAGACTCATCACGAGCATCAGCGATGTGAGTAATCTTCTTGTCGATGACGAGTTGGCGGACCTTCTCAATGAAGGCTTCCTTGCTCATACCGTAAGGAACCTCTGTAACTACGATGTTGTAGCGGCCACCTTTTCTCTCTTCAATATTAGCAACTGCACGGATTGTGACTGAACCCTTACCTGTTGCGTAAGCCTGTTTCATTGGCTCACCACCGTAAACTTCAGCACCGGTTGGGAAATCTGGACCCTTAACGTGCTTCATAAGTTCTTCAAGGGTAATATCAGGGTTATCAATTTGTGCGACGGTTGCATCAACAACTTCACCGAGGTTATGTGGTGGAATGTTTGTTGCCATACCGACAGCAATACCCATCTGACCGTTGAGGAGAATGTTAGGGAGAGCTGCAGGAAGAACTACTGGTTCCTTCTCTGTACCATCGAAGTTATCTCTAAAATCGACAGTTTCCTTCTCGATATCTGCAAGAAGTTCTGCACCAACCTTATCCATTCTAGCCTCAGTGTAACGTGAAGCAGCTGGTTCATCGCCATCCATAGAACCGAAGTTACCTTGACCTTCAACGAGGGTGTAACGCATCTTCCATGGTTGTGCGAGGTTGACCATTGCATCATAAATTGATGAATCGCCGTGTGGGTGGTATTTACCCATAACTTCACCGACGATACGTGCGGATTTAACTGTTGCGTGTGGAGCTTTCCAACCGTTCTTCTGCATAGCGTAAAGAATACGGCGGTTAACAGGTTTAAGACCATCGCGTACATCTGGGAGTGCACGGTCGATAATAACAGACATAGAGTAACGGATGAACGAATCTTCCATCACGTTCTCAACTGTAAGTTCCTCAACTCCGTCAGCACCTTCATGAGCAGTGAGGCCACCAACCTTTACGATTTCGCCTTCTTCTGCCTCTGGAGCTTCCTCCTCGCGAGTGCCACCCTTTACAAATGTTTCATCAACACCCTGATCGTCCGCAGTATCTGGGACACCGGTGTTTGTTGAAACGTCTTTTTCGTCTTCTGGATTATCAATCTTTTTTACCATAATTCACCTTTCCTAGAAGTCCAAGTCATCAAGATCAACACTTGCTGCTCTTGATTGAATGAAGTTTTTACGCAGTTCGACCTCTTGACCCATCAATTTGGTAAAGATTGCGTCTGCCTTTTCGGCGTCTTCAATATTAACTCTAATAACTGTACGATTCTCTGGGTTCATTGTAGTTTCCCAAAGCTGTGCTGCGTCCATCTCACCAAGACCCTTGAAGCGCTGCTGTGCAGTATAACCTGCCTGCTTGAAGCGTTCATCTTCTTCATTAATCTTAGTTCCAGCTGCTTTCCTCTCGTTAATCCTCTTCTCGAGTGTTGCTTCAAGAGCTTCCTCATTATATATATATTCAATCTTACGAGTATTACCAGTACCTTTAATAAGACCAAATAGAGGCGGTTTAGCAAGATAAACGTGACCTTCCTTAATTAGTTCTGGCATATATCTAAAGAAGAATGTAAGGAGAAGGGTTGAAATGTGGGCACCATCGACATCGGCATCCGTCATGAACACAATCTTGTCATAGCGAAGACCAGAGATATCAAATTGATCACCAATACCTGTACCGAGAGCTTTAATAAGAGAAACAATCTCAGCGTTTGCATACATCTTATCAAGACGTGCTCTCTCAGTATTAAGAACTTTACCACGAAGTGGAAGGATTGCCTGGATACTTGAATCGCGGCCTTCCTTTGCAGAACCTGCAGCTGAGTTACCCTCTACAATGAAGAGCTCACAGTTGTCGCGGCTCTTTGAGCTACAGTCGGCAAGCTTTGATGGAAGATTAAGACCATCAAATGCACCCTTACGAATAACATTATCACGTGCAGCACGTGCAGCTTTACGAGCACGAGCAGCAAGAGTAGCTTTCTGGACAATCTTCTTAGCAATTGCTGGGTTTTCCTCGAGGTAGTAACCGAAATATTCGCTCATTACCTTATCGACATAACCACGAACTTCAGGGTTACCAAGCTTGTTCTTGGTCTGACCTTCAAATTCTGGATTAGGAAGTTTAACAGAGATAACTGCAACGAGGCCTTCCTTAATATCATCACCAGTAAGGTTATCTTCCTTTTCTTTAAGGAGACTGTTCTTACGAGCGTAATCATTAATTACACGGTTAAGAGCAGTTCTGAAACCAACTACGTGAGTACCACCATCAGGAGTAAGAACGTTGTTAGCAAATGGCTTCATCGTCTCAGCGAAGGTATCGTTATATTGAACGGCAATTTCAACCTCAGAGTCTTCAATCTGTTTATCAACATAGAAGATACCATCAGCAAGAACTTCCTTGCCATTATTAAGACGTTTGACGTAGCTTGAGATACCACCTTCGAAGTAGAATGATTCTCTTGCACCAGTTCTTTCGTCTGCAACAGATATTAATATACCTTTTGTAAGATATGCTTGGTGACGAGCATAGTGGCTCACCCAATCATAATCAAAGGTAGTAGTTTCCTTAAATATTGTCGGATCTGGATAGAATGTAATACATGTACCGTTTTTATCTGTTTTACCTTGAATCTGTAAGTCAGAGGTTGGCTTACCAGTGTCAAATTCAATATGGTGGATCTTTCCTTCCCTGTAAACTTCCGCAATCATATGTGTTGAAAGCGCATTTACTACTGAGGAACCCACACCGTGAAGACCAGATGAAACCTTATATCCGCCTCCACCGAACTTACCACCTGCGTGAAGCACGGTAAGAACCGTTTCAAGGGTTGATTTATGCGTCTTAGGGTGAAGATCTACCGGAATACCACGTCCGTTATCTTCTACGCGAACACCACCATCAGACAAGATAGTGATCTCAACTTTGCTTGCATAACCCGCAATCGCTTCATCGATGGAGTTATCTGCAATCTCCTTAATCAAGTGATGGAGACCGTCATAGCCAGTCGAGCCGATGTACATACCAGGTCGGACACGAACAGGCTCAAGGCCTTCAAGCACCTGAATCTCAGAGCTGTCATACTCTTCTTTCTTTGCCATCTCTTTTCCTTTAGTTTATTTATCTATCCAGATACTATGGGTAGAACCCACCAATTACCTCTCTTGTATCTTGTTTAAGTATAGACCTTATGGTATTAAAAGTCAAGCAAAAATCCCCGTTTGACGCGCTGAGAGCCTTTCTAAGGCCACTTTGGATTCAAAGAGCCATAATTTACCGTTTTTATTTTAAAATCGCGTTAATGAAGTTTTATTACGTCGCCGTCCTGCATCTTGTCGTTTTCTGGCTTCTGCTCGGTATCCTGTACCGGTTTCTGTTCAGAGGCCTGCTCTGCAGGCTGCTTTTTCCATTTATCAAGAAAGTTCTCTCTCTTTGGCTTCTCAGAATCTCCCTTCGTTATTGAGTCGAGCAACTCTGCTGCTTTTTCCTCTATATTATCTTTTGAAGTTACCATCATTCTCTCATTAATTTCACGCTCAACTTCTTTTATAGGACGACCATACTTCGTCGCCGAATATTCACGGAGACTCTTAAAGACCTCTGGATTCTCCTCACCCATTGGAGGAAGAAGATTCATTGTAAACGGAGCGGTTGGCATGTCATACATCATAACCGTTGCAATAGCGTGGTAGTTTGGTTGTTTATGAAGATCTTCCGCCTTAAACGTAGGGGTAAAGACCTTCTCAAGCATTTCTGCATCCGTTACACCAATACGACCAGCAATAATGGTACCAACGTTGCCAAGCACACCTTCCCTGATATTTTCTGTAAGCTGAGTCATAAACTGGTTAGCAACGAAAAGATTGAGACGGAACTTTCTAGCCTCAGATAAGATAGATTCAAAGCTATCTGTTGCGAAATTCTGGAACTCATCTACAAATAGACAGAAGTCCTTACGATCATCTTCAGGGGTATCGACACGGCTCATAGCTGCAGCCTGGAACTTCATCACGAAGATCATACCGAGAAGCTTTGAGTTCAATTCCCCGAGTTTACCCTTTGAAAGATTAACAAGAAGAATCTTCTGATTATCCATCACATCACGGATATTAAATCCAGAGTGAATTTGCCCGAGTACACATTTCATCATACGGTTCGCAATAAATGGAGACCACTTCGAGTTAAACCAGGTTACAACCTCGCCCGCATCGTTTGACTTCTGGCTTGCCGGGAATTCCTTCGTCCAGTAATCAAAGACGTTCTTATCTGTTACGTATTTCAATTTCTCTTTAACAAACTCTGGGTCGATGAAACACTTTGGAATATCAATAAATGTCGCACCCTTCGGATCGGACATCAACAAAATTGCTGCATTTCTAAACATCTGTTCACCACGAGGGCCAAAGATACCGGTGTGTCCTGGATCGTAGAGCGAATAAAGCATATTAATACCCTCTTGAACAATGAAGTCCTTCTGGTCCTCTGTCTGCCATTCAAACATATTCATTCCAATAGGGTTCTCAAGATCGCTCGGATCAAAATAGACCACATCATCAATTCTATCTGGCGGGACCATCGAAAGAAGCTCTTCTACCACGTCACCGTGCGGATCAATAAAAGCAAAACCTCGTCCATCCAGCATATCCTGATATGCCACATTCTTTAAGAATACTGATTTACCCATACCAGTAGCACCAATCACATAGGTATGGCGACGGCGGTCCTTCTGACCAAGACGAATTTCTTTCTTCTCACCACGATACTCATTTACTCCAAGAAGGACACCTTCAGTCATCAGCTTAGCTGGACCATCAACCTGCTTAGTCTGCTGTCTCTCTACCCCTGACGTAGGGATTGAATTCTGGGATGGAAGGTGGAAAATTGACGCAAGTTCGACGGTATTTAGAATACATTTATTGTTCGAATGCGGGAAGTTATGGAAAATATAATCTGAAGCTAACTGTTCACTTTTCTTATTCATATTATATTTAAAACCGTTAAAGGCTTGCGAATCAAACTGGGAGAACGACGCTACAACTCCCCCAACCAGTGCCTCTGACCTCTGTTTCAAATTAGAAGAAGCTACTACACGAATCAAGACCTCAAAACCCGGATACTTTGCTTTATTCTCAATTGCGGCAATTGCTTCTTGTTTTGGTTGAGAAATAGGTTTAAACTCATCATCGCCATTATCATATTTGTGTTCTTCCGGAACTTCAAATGGCGCTTTTACCACATCAAGGAATAAATGAAGTATTCGAGTAGGTAAATTACTACCACTCCACTTTTTCTTATTATCTTTAATTGCATCAACTGCATTTTCAGATTCCTTCGTCCACTCATCAGCTGCCGGACGGAATAGGACCTGGATTCCCATACCTTCATCTTCTTTTATTTTCGAGAAAGCATTCAATATTGCCGTCTGAGCATCCCACTTTGAAACCTCGTAAGTAGCAATTGGATATACAAACTCTTTCTTAAGTTCAAACTCACCACCGGCAATCGTTGCAGAAGTTGTTCCCTCCTTAAAAATAATTTCCTGATCAGCTTCCTCAAGTCTCGCGGTTGGGTATGAAGAAGAAATAGCCTGTTTTACTGTCTCCTCAAGCACTGCAGGAACAACTGCATAATACTTAATAAACTTTCCCACTGCGACAATATCAAACGAGAAGTATCTCTGGCCATATAGCTTTACATCTACACTCTTCTTCTTAATCGTTGAAGCGATAATCGAATACATAACCGTTGCAGCAGAGATAGCTTCATCATTTATATCGCGCTCGTCTCTACCGCCGCCCTGAATATCATCAGTTGAAGGTGGAAGATGAATCAGAAGCGGTACTAATTTAAGCTGGCGCTCATAATCCTTTAATTTGCGCTTTTGGTTAAGAGTTTTAACGATAAACACTACCACCCCAATGATGATAGTGAACATAATAATTAACACCACCCACCAAGGCATTATCTTAACTCCTCCACAAGATTAGCTCTATCTGGAAAACTTGCATAACGTGCTTTCTTTGACTCAATCATAAGTCCAACACTCTGTTTGCGAAGATCCTTTTCTTTCTTTAAATCATCCAATCTGGCTGCGAGTTCATTAGATACACCGTTCTTCCTTAATACTGAAATATCAATATCCGTACCAGTAACCTGATCTTTAGTCAAAGTTTTTACTCCAGCTTCACCCTCCGAAACCACCTCACCAATTCCCACCGGGTCAGAATCAAGACCCATAGTCTTTACGGTTGTGTTTCCAAGCATGAAAGGATCGAGATAAGCGAAGTTATCTGCATTTGGATCACTTGGTGTTTCAAAATCACCAGGTTCAGCCTCTTTTTGCTCTTCATCCCTAAGATATTCAGGGTTAAACTGTGGGGCCTCACTCATAGAACGCTCAAAATTATTAGCATTCATGTTACCTGGTCCCACATTCCCATTATCCATATGCTTATTTTATCACACTTTCTTAATTACAAAAAGAATTAAAAGCACTGTTACAGTCGCTCCAATTAGAGAAAAAATCATGTTTGATGTCCCCATGGAGATAAAAACTAATACCATCACTGGCCAAAACGCCAAAACCCCGGCATCTGCATAGCCCTTCCATCCCATATCTTTCTTCTTATAGACAAATCTAAAGAATATTTTTGTCAGGAAGGTAGTGATCCCTAAAACAACGAAATATGTCATCAAGAAGAATGCAAAAATCCCCAGAGGACCAACATCCGCCGGAGAAGTAAAAAACAACATCGCAGACAGAATTACGCCTGCCACTAGCGCCATAAACAGAAAAACACGGTCTAACATGCTTAAATTATAGCATAACCGTGATAATTTTTGAATGAATTCGCCTATCAGGAGTCGGCGCCTTCGTTCTATGAGCCACGAAAACTGCGAGAAAATCGTGTCTTCATTTTATATTACTCCCATTAGTTGTAAGAAAGTTATCCCAGCGATATTGCAGGATATGGCCACAACCTTAGTTGTGATATTTAACGCCCTAAAGTTCAATCTCTAGGGCTAAAGACGGGGGGTTATCCGGTTCTAAAAACATTACTATTAACCGCAACCCTCACCGTCTATAGCTTTTGACCGCTCCTCGTATAGAGGGGCATCTGTCCTTGTTATTCCCTTCTTAATCTGATATTTTAAATGTGCTATTAAGAAGTTCTTAACGCGCTCAACGCTCAGTTTAATCTGCTTCACTCTTCCAATCTTCTCTTCTTCAGGTTAGTCACCTAAGCTGATTCAGATCCCGTTTGGCGTTCATTTAGAAGATTAAACGCTTTAGCGGAGCTTTAGGTAATTTCTTTTGTAATTTATGGCTAGAAACTACCTATTGGCTCGCCAAACTTCCACTCTCACCTGCTCGCGCAGGTTGTTGATTTTTGTTTTTATAAAGTGCGTTTTTATTTTTGTCTTTCGACTGTCTTCATACTACCATAAGAATTTTAAAAATGCAATAGTTTTGTACACAATTTTTATTGTATTTTTTACAACACTTTATGTCGTACATCTGTTATAGCTCTGAGCACATTTGTTGTATTTTATACAACATTTATATTGTTTTTTGACAGAACCATTCTCTCCACAGTCTCGCTTCTTGTTAAAAATTCAGCTCTCACGCCATTTCGACCAAAAACATACATTTACATAGCATGTTCTATTTTTCTTTAATACATGGTTTTATGGTACTTGGTCCAAAAAATACACAACATAGTAAAGTACGAGCAAAAACTCTAGGTCCAAAACATGGCGCTAAAACATAAAACATATAAAAACGCGAAAACAAAAAAATGCGGCCTTTCGACCGCTTTATAATTTCAGTGTTTGTTGTTCTTTTTGTGCGAGAACTTGTTTGTCTTAGTTGGATTAAGCCAGCTAAACTGCGAGGAAAACTGACTTAATCCGTAGAGTGTGGAGTTATTTTGGCTATTTTTGTTTTTGGGCCCCTGAATAATATTTTTATTCAAAAGCTACCTCTATAATATCGCAGAAAAATGCTTATGTCAATATATTTTTGGAAGTTTTTTGAACAATTTTTGTATGAAATTTTAGCCACTTTTCCACAGGTTTTTCTGGACACTTATTTTTAATTTTGGATAAAATTATTAATAAACAAAAATCACTCAAACGAGTGATCTAAAGTTGATGGTGGAGCTGCCGGATACTGCCTCCGGGTCCGAAAAATCGCCATAATACCATTCTACACGCATAGTTCTCTGTTTTTATTCTCGGCTTATCAGATAGGCTGCAGAAAACGAAACCTAAAAGACGCCACAACTAAAGTTTCGATAAACCCCGCGTTACAGGGGTAAATCTATTCCCATAAGTTTATGATAATCTATAGATCTATGGAAACTCGACCTAAAGACCAGCCTATAAGTTTAAAAAATTAGGCATAAACAGGTGCGAAAAGCACGTGTTTTGAAGTTTTTTCTTCATTTATTCAATACTTACGGTATCAATCGTCATGCTTGGTATCTGTTAATAATCCGTCTAAGCTTTGTCAGCCCCAACATAGCTCTATTCTATCACATTTTTCCTCTTATGTAAATATTTTTAGCATAAGCATATCTGTTTCAGTATTTTTTACAACATTAACTGTCGTGGGAATTATAAACGCAAAATGTACACCAAAAACAGAGGTAAATGTAAGCATATTACATTTATGCGAAATATTTCAAGCCCACATCGCAAAGACATACCATAATTTCAGCCAAAACTACCCTATAGACAGGCGCCCATTTTTCTTATGCTTGCATATTTACCATTCTTTGATTAAATGCGGCCTGCAATGACAGCAAAAGTATTCACATCAATCCCCTGCGGCTTCGATGGGCACATTATAGAGGTCGAATGTGTTATCACCCAGGGGCTGCCCCAATTTGACATCGTAGGGATGGCAAATAAAACCGTTTCAGAGGCCAGACAACGTGTCAGAAACGCAATCAAATCATCAGGCCTAAAATGGCCAGACTCACACATAACAATTAATCTAGCGCCCGCAGAACTTCAGAAAGATGGTATTTTCTTCGATGTTCCTATCGCAGTATCAATCCTCATCGCATCGGGGCAACTCCTTGAGAACGATGCTAAAAATCGTATCTTTACCGGAGAATTGTCTCTCGATGGGACCGTCCGCCCAGTCAGAGGAATGATAAATATCCTAGAGACCGGAAGAAGAAACAATTTTAAGGAGTTTTACCTTCCTGCGAGCAATCTAAATCAGGCTAGCCTTGTTACTAATGAGGGTATCTATGGTTATGAAAGTTTGACCGATCTCATCCTGATGTTAAAGCACCAAAAAGCGCCAACTACTGCGAAACTGGATGTTGTAAAAAATACTGAAACAGATATAAATGCCATATTTTTGGACGATATCAAAGGCCAGGAGCTTGCAAAGAAAGCTTTAATAACTGCCGTTGCCGGACATCATAACATCATCCTCACTGGTCCGCCTGGAGCTGGGAAAACTATGCTAGCAAGAGCCGTCTTTTCCCTGCTCCCAGACCTCTCTCTCGACGAAAAAATTGAGCTCACAAAAATCTATAATCTCGCTAATTCATCGGGGACTGTCATCTTAAAGCGCCCCTTTCGCAACCCCCATCATACCTCTACGCTCCTTTCCATCATTGGTGGCGGTGCCAAGCTCACGCCCGGAGAAATATCCCTGGCTCACCTCGGCATACTGTATCTAGACGAACTCCCAGAATACCCCCGCGCCACGCTTGAATCATTAAGACAGCCTCTGGAAGACCATGTAGTCAACCTTACAAGAGCCAATGATCGTTGCAGCTACCCCTGTAATTTCATGCTTTTTGCCACTATGAACCCCTGTCCCTGTGGGTACCTTGGCGACAAAACGAAACAGTGTACTTGTAAAAACTTTGAAATCCAGAGGTATAAAAGTAAAATATCTGGACCACTTCTTGACCGCATTGATGTCCGAATCAATGTAGACCGAATAAAAACTTCAGACCTCTGTTCAAACGATTTATCATCCGAAAAATCCCGCCAGAAAGCCATCGAAAACCAACAAAAAATCAAAGATTCTATCAAAAACGCCATCGACCGCCAGTGCAAACGCTATGGCAGTAACATTAAAAGAAACGCTGGCCTTACTTCAACAGAGGTCATGAGATACATCGTCTTATCCGCGCCCGCGCGCACGTTCTTAGAAGACACTGCCGAAAAACTGAGTCTTTCTGCTCGCTCCTACTTCAAGATTATAAAAGTCGCACAAACTATTGCCGATTTAGCCGGAGAAAGCCAAATCCAAGTGCCCCACATCGTCGAAGCGTTATCGTATCGCATGGAGCTTTAATGAGAGCCAACATTTTCCCTATAAAACACCTTGAAATTTCCGCTCAAATTTGGTATAATGAAAAAGTTAAGGTTATAAGAGAAAGGACTACCATCAGTAACAATAATTCACATACTCGCATTAACGGAGAAATCCGCTATCCTGAAGTTCGTGTAATTGGTTCTAGTGGTGAACAACTCGGCATCATGTCGAGCAAAGAGGCTCAAGCTCTTGCCCATGAACAGGGCGTTGATCTCGTTGAGATTGCCGCAAATGCTAACCCTCCTGTAGTAAAAATCATCGACTGGGGTAAATACCAGTATCAGAAGATGAAAGAGGAAGCTAAAAACCGCAAGAAAGCTCGTGAAAAGCAAGCTGAGCTAAAACAGATGAAAATCGGCCTTAAAATCTCTGATAATGACCTAAACATCAAACTCCGCAAAATCAAAGGATTCCTCGAAGACGGCGATAAAGTTAAAATCATGATCGTCTTCAAGGGACGCGAAATGGCACATAAGGAGCTCGGTGACGAACTCATGAACCGCATTCTCGCCGACCTTGAAGAAGTCGCAGTCGTCGAAGGAAAGCCACAGTTTGCTGGACGCAACCTATCAGTCGGAATTCGGAAGAAGTAATTTCCTACTTCCACGGTTCCCTGGTCGCACTTCGTCTCATAAGAGACACTAAATAACATTTAACGAAAGGAAATATATGCCAAAGCTTAAAACGCACAAAGGCACTGCAAAGCGTATCAAGATTTCCGGTTCTGGAAAACTTATTCGCGAACGCGCATATGGCAACCATATTCTTGCCAAAAAATCTAAAGCTAGAAAGCGCAACATGAACACCGCTGCTTCAATCAACGGTAAAATTGCTAAAAACGTTAAGACCGCACTAGGAGTTTAATCATGAGAGTCAAAAGAGGCGTTCCTGCACGCGCAAAGCACAAAAAGATTTTAAATGCCGCTAAAGGCATGCAACATTACCGCACACGTAGCTTCCGTTTAGCTAAACAAGGTGTTATCAAAGCCCTTCGCTACGCTTACCGTGATCGTAGAAATAAGAAACGCGATCTTCGCGCTCTCTGGATCACCCGTATCAATAACGCAGCACGTGAATACGGCATGAGCTATTCGAAATTAATCAATGGCATGAAGAAGCAAGGTATTAATCTTGACCGCAAAGTTCTCGCAGAGCTCGCAGTCAACGAACCAGCAGCCTTCAAAGCTATTGTTGAAACCGTTAAGAAAGGAGACAAGTAATGGCTATCTGTGAACTTACCGGCAAAGGTAAAATGTACGGTCACAACGTTTCCTTCTCACAACACAAGACCCGTAAAGTCTTCAAGCCAAACATTCAAAAGCGTACGCTTGAGGTAAATGGCAAGAAGGTTAAGGTTAACATCAGTGCTTCAGCACTCCGTACCCTTAAAAAGAAAGGTCTCGTTAAATAATTATTAACGATCAAAAAGTCCCGCTACTCGCGGGATTTTTTGATATCAGCTCTCAATAAGCCGGGTTCTGTGCACCCTGTCGGGACAGGGGTGATGACCATCTATCTAGCCTAATCGTTGCCGAATAGTTCTAGCGGTGAGCGTGCGTCCTCGGATCAAGGCTGACAGCACTCCTTGCAACAGGTAGGGTTTGCCTCTGCACTATGTCACCATAATGCACTGTGAGCTCTTACCTCACTCTTTTCACCTTTGCCCGAAGGCAGTTTTGTTTCTGTGGTACTTTCCCTATTCTTTCGAACGGTCGCCGTTAGCGACTACCTTATCCTATGTTGCCCGGACTTTCCTCTTGAAACTCAAGCGGCCATCTTTCGAGCTGTCTCCAATTATACCACAAGCGTCTCGTCTTCGTCAAAGTGTCTATCAATCGCAAGGTTAGCCTGTTCATCAGCTTCCTTGTTATAGTCTCTTTTTACATGCACAAACGCAACTGCCTCAAACTGTTCCAAAAGTTTCTTAATGTCATTATAAATCGGCAAAAGATCCTTGTTTTTAATCACATAAATGCCGTTCATCTGATTAATCATCATCAGATTATCAGATACAAACCTCACCGATTTAAAGCCCAGATTAATTGCCTGTTCACAGGCCTCTTTAAGGCCATAATATTCCGCAACTCTTGAGGTAGCGAACCCAATAAATTCACCACCACGTTTAACTTCATTACCATTTTCATCAATAATATAATATCCAAGTCCAGATGGGCCAGGGTTTCCTCTTGAAGCACCATCTGTATAGATTGTTGCTCCATTTGCCACATTGCGATAGACATTCGCATTTTTCCCAGAGATAGGGTTATTGAATATCTGCGTTCTATCTGCCCCGCCAATGCCAAGTTCAATCGAAAGGACAGATGACGTAGCATCATCAACCCTTAATTTTGCCAAGTTCTCAGCCCCATATTTCAGAAACTTATACTGAGAATATCTATCTGATAGAGTGATGTTAATATCTTCAGAAACTGCCACATTATAAATAATATAAAGATTATAGAGGCGATTCGAATTATTTAACGCGACAAAGGTTATCACATCCTTTAGCTCAAGATTCTCAACCGTCAGACCCAAATCTTCATCTATAGCACGAACTATCGCCTCCTCAGGCTGCTCTCCGAAGCTAATCTTCGCAGTTGGCAGTTCCCAATACGATTCAGCCTCTATGCGCCCCTGAGAGCGTTTTAAAAGCAAAATATCGTCCCCTTTAGAAACGATTCCGACTACTCTAATTCTTTGTTTCATTTAGCCCACTCATATACCTTTAAGGCTCGGCAACTCATTTTCCCCTGTAGTATGTACAAGGTGGGTAAACTCTTATGCGCTGTCCCACGGGGCAGACGCCACGAATTCCCGAGATATGATTATTCAGGAAAATCATATTGTTACCGAGCTACTTCTATTGTATCACATTCCAACCAAGAAGAAAAAGAACGATAAAATGCCATCCATCGCGTTTATCAGATATAAAGAGAGGTAATTTGAGAAGAAAAATACCATCACAAAGACTACAATCAGCCCAGTTGAATACTCCATTCTCTCCATAAAATCACGAATTCCATCTGGGGCAATCGCATATAGAATCCTCGAACCATCAAGTGGTGGAATTGGAATCAAATTAAAGACCATAAACCCTAGATTACAGAGTATAACTTCTTTAAATACCTCACCTAGAAAGCCTACATCGTTCAAAGCACCGGTAAAATGCCCTAAAAGAAAGGCTAGAAGTGCAATTATAAAGTTCATTAACGGCCCAGCAAGCGCCACTAAAGCCATTCCCCAAGCGCCGCCCTTTAGGTTTTTCTTATTTATAGGTACTGGTTTCGCTCCGCCAAACACCGGTCCACCAGAGATAAATAAGATTAAAGGTATCACAATCGACATCCATGGATCAATATGAACTAATGGATTTGGAGAAAGTCTTCCCTCATCTTTTGCTGTAGTGTCTCCTAAGAAATATGCTGTATAAGCATGCGCCATCTCATGTAAAACCATTGAAACTAGGACAATTATAAAGACAACTACAAGCATTGATAGATTCATAGCTACATTATATATTAAAAATCATGAAAATCCTGGTTTTTGGCCAAAATTTGCCAAAAAATTAAACATAAGTATAATTTTAGACACGTGTCTAGTATTCACACCATTTTGTATAAAATATTTATTCAAACTTTTTCTCTGTTGTAGAGACCCTTTAAATCCATGTGTATTTGTCTAATTTTTTGAATAAAAACGCGCAAACAAAAAATGTTCCCGAACTACTCCAGGAACATTCTTGATCAACTTTAGCTTAAAACTACGACTTCCATCGTTGCTGGAAGTGCGTCTGCATTCTTAACCTTCAACTTCTTCTCTGTTCTTGCGGTCAATTTAAGCTCCGTAACCATTCCATCTACGTTACCCATTGCAATCACAAGTTTTGGTGAAATTTCTCTCACAGCACGTACAGAATTTGTACAAAGGATATCGGAAATACCTAAATCATCGAGGCCTTCTTCAATGCCAGCCGTAATGCCGATATGAGTACCACCAATTTCGACATCATAGATAGTTGCTTGGTTGTTTTGCACTCCAATCCCACGGATCGTCGCCTCACCTACCTCGAATTCACCTGGACCGACAAGCTGTCCTACAGATAGCCCTGCATCAACCGTTGAATCTGCCATATTAAAAGTTATTGTTTTTGTCGCGGTTTTAACGACAATTTCGTCTGGATTTTTCGTTCCTTCAATCTCAAACATATTACCTCCTTATTTTTCTTTTCTATATTCTTTTAGCATACCATCTGGATCATAGGTATCTGAGATTTCCATCATAAATACCTCTGTTATAAATCTATCGCGAACAGATAAACGATAGGAGAAGTCATCTGTCGAGAAAATCACATAGTTAAGAGGCTTTCCCTGTTTCTTTTCTACTACTTCTGCCCAATGCGTAAGCTTCTTAGTTTTATCGTCACCGACAATGACAAGATCAACACCTTCTTGACCAGGTAGACGGTTAGTTACAATCAAGCATTTAAGGAATGCCTTAACAGGACGGACATATTCTTCCCAACCTGATGGGCGAACCTCAGCATCCTCAACCGTTACACTCTTTACAGAGAATAGCTCAGATAGTGCATGCGCATATGGATGCTTCATATTTACAGAGTAATACACCTTATTATCATATGTTTCGTTCTTGATTATTCCGATATTATCAAGATTCAAAAGTTCACGACGAACTGAATGGATCTGCTCATCAATCACACGAGTCATCTCGCGTACATAATATGATTTTTCCGGCGTTCCAAAAAGTAGAGCGAGCAATTTTGTCCTCGTTCTTGAGCCGAAAAGTTTTTCAAGTGGTGTACTATTTTCTTTTGCCATATAATTTACTCTCTTTGTATAATTTTATTGTATCACAAAAGAACAAAAATATTAAAAAACAACGATTTATATCTGTTAATTTTTTAGTTCAGCCAACATTTTCTGAACAATTTCAGACTGCTTGCACCAACAAATTTCAGGATTTCGCTTAAACCATGTCATCTGTCGCTTTGCCAAATGGTAATCATCTAGCACAAATTGTGCAACTGCCTCATCCAAGCTTATCTCGCCTTTTAAATATTTATCCGCGAACTGATAAATATTACTTTTCATCGCTTGTGAGCCAAAACCATACTTCTCTACTAGAAATCGCGTCTCTGCATAAAGTTCATCACAAAACATCGTCTTTGCACGTAATGTGATTCTCTCGCGTAATTCTTCTGGAGACCATAAAATGCCGAAAATCTTAAAAACTTTGCCCACTTGTTGTCTATCGCGAGCAAAATCCTCACTTTTATTGACACTTTTACCCCCTTTATTAAGATTCAGATTTGCATCTTTTGTTCCATGAGCAACATCTTTGCTCATACCATCAAAATGATAGTCAAAAATCAACGCATCGACATATAACCCAGTTCCGCCAGCCACAATTGGAACATGACCACGCGAACGAATCTCAGAGATTTTAGTAGTAGCGTACTCTTTAAAGTCTGCGACCGTAAACCTCTCGCCAGGTTCAACAAGATCAATGCCAAAGTGCGGCACCCCATCCTGCTCCTCAAGAGATGGCTTCGCAGTTCCAATATCCATATACTTATAGATCGCACGGGAATCTGCAGAAATCACTTCACCGTTAACTTTTTTCGCAAGAGAAATAGCGGCGCCAGTTTTCCCTGACGCCGTCGGTCCGACGATTACAATAACCGGGCCATTATAGGGTTTTGAGATATTCTCCAAGCTTTTCAAGCTTAACCTTCTCTTCCTTATCTTTAAGACGGACAGAAACTTCACCTGCCTCAACATCTTTAGGGCCAACAATGAGAATACATGGAATCTTCATCTTCGTTGCCTCGCGGATCTTCTTTCCAAGGCTTTCGTTTCTAACATCCATAGAATAACGTATCTTTCTATGTTCAAGTGGCTCAGAGAGCTCCGTATCGTCTAGAATCGCACGTATTTTGTCTGCATACTCGTTTACTTCGTCATTAATCGTAAGAACTCTTACCTGCTCTGGAGCCATCCAGAATGGGAACCAGCCTGCAGTGTGTTCAATAAGAACAGACATAAAGCGTTCAATCGAGCCAACAAGTGCACAGTGAATCATTACAGGTGTCTTTTTCGAGCCATCAGCGTCAACATACTCGAGTCCAAAGCGATCTGGGGTTGCGTAATCGAGCTGAACAGTTGCAACCTGCCATTCACGACCAAGTGCATCAGTAGCCATGAAGTCCATCTTAGGGCCATACATAGCAGCTTCGCCAATACCGATGAAGTATTCAATTTTGTGTTCTTCAGCCATAGCCTTAATTGCGCCTTCGGCTTTATCCCACATCTCTTGAGTACCAGTATAGCCATCACCATCATCACGGAATGAAAGGCGAAGAGTAAGTTTCATATTAACTCTCTCATACAGGTCTTTTGCAGATGCAATGAGCTCACCAAATACCTGACCAACCTGATCTTCAGTACAGAAGACATGCGAGTCGTCCTGGGTGATTGAGCGAACACGTGAAAGACCACCGAGCTCGCCTTTTCTTTCATCACGATAGACCATCGTAGTCTCGAGGTACTTAACCGGCATCTCTTTATATGAACGTGGTTGTGATGCAAAAATCTGAGTATGATGTGGGCAGTTAACAGGTTTAAGTGCGAGATGATCGCCAGATTCCTGTGAAGTAAATTGAAGCATCTCTGGGAATTTCTCGTAGTGGCCAGAAGTCTTATAGAGGTCAACCAATGCAATATGAGGTATACAAACCTTCTGATAACCATTTTTAAGACGATAGCTCTGAGTAAAATCGTTCAAAATATCACGAAGAATAGTACCACGAGGGGTAAACATTGGGAGGCCCGACCCAACAAGCTCTGAGAAACAGAAGAGATCGAGCTCTTTACCGAGTTTACGGTGATCACGAGCCTTTGCATCCTCTTGTTTCTTGATATATTCGTCGAGTTCTTCTTCGGTTTCAAAAGCGAGGCCATAGATACGAGTAAGCATTTGACGCTTCTCGTCGCCACGCCAGTAAGCACCAGCTACCTTGTCGAGCTTAAATGCACCGCATTCTGAAGTATTCTCGACGTGTGGACCCTTACAGAGGTCTGTAAAGATATCACCGAGATCATAGAATGAGATTGTCTCATCTTCGGGAAACTCAGAAATAAGCTCAACTTTAAGATCTTGTTTATTTTCCTTTGCCCAGTTCATCGCCTCTTCACGAGATACTTCCCTGTAAGTCATAGGGAGCTTACGTGCAATGATTCCGCGCATTTTCTTTTCGATACGAGCAAGGTCAGTCTCTGTCACCTTTGTTGTACCAAAATCAATGTCATAGTAAAATCCTGTGTCGATTGCAGGACCGATACCAAATTTAGCTTCTGGATACATCTCACGTACGGCTGCAGCCATAACATGAGAAAGGGTGTGACGCATGCGCATCACGAGACTGTTTTCGTTTTCCTCTTTACTCATATTAAAACTTTCTTTGTTATTAACTCTTTTATTTTACCACATTTTCCCTGTTTTTAAAGCATAAAAGAAAAGCCCAGTCTTAAGACTGGGCTTCATTGGTAGGTACATCATCCTCAAAACATGCCAGAAGCTCTCCGCAAGCGGTTTTGACGCCGTCAAAGAATTTTCTTATGACCGGAACAGCCTCAAGTGCACAGGCCTCATCTTCTTCAGATTTAGCCCCAGACACGCAGACATAGACCCAACACCAATCCTTCATCTCGGGCTGTTCGAAAACCTTATCCGGAATAGCCTCCTTAATCTCAACGCATATCGCGCCTCTGTAGGGGCCGTAGCCGTTATCTTCCGTCAGGTTATCGATATCGATCTTAAGTCCTGAACGAAGGCCGATGCCGAGATCCTGCGCAAGCGAACAGTGTGCGATCTTCAGTGCCGAAAATGCATAACAGTCAACATTCATAGCGATTCCATCGTTATCGACGTAGTTGATAACGTGGCTCGAACCGGGTGATATCGAAAAATCCAACTCATAGTCAACGATATCCGGATCCTGACAAGATTCAACATCGAAATTAGACGCTCCACCAAGCCATTCATCAGCCTCTTTGCAACAAGGACGAAACTTAACACGAATCAATCCTTTACCAGTTTTCTTAAACACCGGTATTTCCTGCGCCTCCTTGCGCAGAACGTCACAAATTTCTGCTCCAAGTTCCAGATATGTTCTATTCATAAACACACCTACCTTTCTAAAAAGTACAAACAATAAGTTCTAAAAAAAATGGTGGGTGATGAGGGGCTCGAACCCCCGACCTTCTCGGTGTAAACGAGACGCTCTAGCCAACTGAGCTAATCACCCACTTATTCTGTTATTATATCACACTTCCCCTAAAAAGAAAAGAGCAAGAAAATGGCGCCGGTTTCCCGGCGCCTATAACGTTGTTAAGCGCAAATATTATCACTACACACATCAGCTGAATAAATAATTTTGTGATCCTGATTCGGAAACAACGAAATCGCGTCCCTGAGACATCTCTTGTTGAAATGCCTTCTCTTCAACTTGAATTCTGAAACTATGGCTGCTCTGCCCTTGAAATATACCATCTGCTGCACGGAACCAACGATTCTCCATGCTACAAATCCTTCAGGCATCCAGCATTTGTCGCAAATGAATGCAACCATCTCTGGGGTAATGTCTTTTAGGCTCTCTATACGATCAAGCCCAATTTTTCCAAACTTTACCGTGCACACCTTTTCTTCGGTGCCAGGAATACTAGTTACGGTTGCAGAGATCTTTCTGCCAACCTTCGACCAACTTCCACTTAACATATTCATATTGTTATGATATCTCTTCTTCATATGTAACCCTCCTACGTGTATTTGGTGGATATGTGCGAGTTAATGTGCAAAAACTAACGTTATACTTATATTATAGCATAAACGCTTTAAAAAGTCAATATTCTCATGCTTATTTTTTGAGCTCAAACTCGTAAATATTTGGCCAATACTTCCCTGTTAAATAGACTTTTTTAGTCTTCTTGTTATATGCAATCCCGTTCATCACATCCGACTTCTTTGCCCTCTCTGATTTTGGATACAAATCCGTAAAATCAAAGCTTTGGATAACTTCTCCATTTGCTGGGTTAATCACGACAATTTCATCTGTTTTCCAGATATTCGCAAAGATATACCCCTCTATATACTCGAGTTCATTGATGTTATTCAGTTTCTTGCCATCCCTCTTAACCGTTATCGATCGCTCATCTTTTAAATCTGCGTCCATAAAATAGATTTTCGACGTTCCATCAGAGGCAATTAGGCTTTTACCATCTGTTGTTAGCCCCCAGCCATCACGTTTATTTGGTAGTTCTTGAAGAATTCGCAAGGTATTTGGGTCAAGCGTAAAAATAACCCTCTCTTGAGCCGTCAAGACATAAAGTTTTCCGTTTAATATCGTAGCCCCCTCTCCAAAAACATCCGAATCAAGCTTCTTCTTCGCCTTTGCGTTCCCTGTTATAAGACTTACATCCGCATAAACTGCCGACTCTCCGAATATTCCGCCCACTTCGTAGAGCTTCCCGTCCTGATCAAAGAAGAATCCTTGCGTAAAAACTTCCTCATTATGTGGGATAACCTTCCCTGTCCTAACTAACTCAAACTTTGGCTGCCTTAACAAAAATGCTAAAACTACCCCTAATATAATGACAAAAGCAATCGCGCCACCAAGAATAATTTTTTTATACTTTCGCATTTTTTCTCCTACTTTCATTATATCAAAATGTGCTATAATATCCCTAATAAATTAAAGGAGTCAAAATGGCAAAAGAAAAAGATCTTGTCCAACGTACACTCGTTCTCTGCAAACCTGATGCAGTTCAACGCGGCATTGTTGGCGAAATCATCCAACGCTTCGAACGCGTCGGTCTTAAGATTGTCGGTATCAAAATGGTTTCACCAGATGCAGACCTCTATGAAAAGCACTACGAAGAAATTGGAAAACTCATTACCCGCCGTGGTGAACAAACTTTCCGCTACAACCTTAATTACATGCTCACAGGTCCTGTCATCGCTATCTGTTTAGAGGGTGTTGAGGCTGTTGAATTAGTAAGAAAAATCGTCGGCCCAACCGAACCAAAATCAGCTCCTATGGGAACAATCCGTGGTGATTTCAGCCACATGAGCTTTGGTTATTCAGATGCAAAAGGTATCGGAGTTCCTAACCTCGTCCACGCTTCTGGCTCTGTCGAAGAAGCAAAAGAAGAAGTTTCCCTCTGGTTCAAACCTGAAGAAACCTACGATTACGAAGACCTCAACGAAAAATACACTCGCGGTAACTGGTAATTCAAAAATAACCCCGAAAGGGGTTATTTTTTATTCACAAACTACATTTGTGACAAACTCCTTGCATCCACCAATCGCCGGATCATAGTTATCTTGGTAAGCATCTTTTACGTAGTTATAAAACTCTTCAAATTTCGCGTAAAGTTTTGCTGTGTCAACAAGTTCAAGCGGGAATAATTCGGTCACATCTAGCTCATTCTCTTTTTTGAAATTATAAAAATCATTTTCTGCTGCCTTCATAATCGCGTGCAAATCCGCAATAATCGCCGATGGCGCTGGGTGATAATAAGCGTTTGCCGCATCTGCAAGCACTTTCTTCTTCTCGTACCATTTCTCACCGTATTCTTTATACTCATCAATGCCCGAATCAGTCAAAATCGCTGCCGCCTTGTTTAAATCCTGATCCGGCCAACTGTCGCCATATAATTTATCAGTAGCCGCCTCTGCCTTTATCCATTCATGCCAAATTGAGTATCTTTTAAGCGTTTCATTTACCTCCCCGTTCTCAGTCTTTGCTGCTTTTAACGCCGTTTTCAAAGTTTCGTATCTTCGGCGGACTTCCTCATCACGCAAAACTGCCGAAGTGTCGCCAATTTTTGCGACTATCTCATCTGAAACACCTTCCGCAACTAACCTACAACCATTTACATATTCGTTATAAGTATCATTCGCAGTATACTGGTTCGAAACATACTCGACGACTTTATCACAGTTCGCATCAGAACGAATCTTCTGCATCTCATTCTTCAAATCTTTTGAGGAAAGATAGGTTGAGCCATAGTCGGTCTTAAACATTCCCGTAATTGACGCATAAACAACAAACCCGCCAATAATCAACACTATTGCTGATGGAATCGAAATAAGCAGCACTTTTTGTTTTACTGTCAGTTTCTTTCTTGCATGCTTCAAGCGCTCACTCATCGAAGGCTTCTTTGGCTTCTCAATCTTTTTCATATGCTCATTCGGGCCGTAGCCAATCGGGAAACCATTATCCGGAACCTTATTTTTTACTTCAGGCTCCACAATCACAGAACTACCCGTAAGCGGCTCAACAACCTGAGGTGGGTTCATATCAATATGAGACTCCCGAACCTCGTCGCTATAAGCAACATTTTCGGCTTGTTGAATTACAGGGTTGATGCCCTCTTTATTGTCCATATCTATATTATAACATAAGCATTAAAACTGAGATAAAATCCATTTAACCTGTTTATGCTATAATGTAAATATGTATGTTTCTGACCTAATTCCGGAATTCCTCGAAAGCCTTGAAGTTGAAAAAGGTCGTTCCCTTAATACAACTCGTAACTACGAGCTTTACTTAAACCGTTTCTATGAACTCTGTTCTGAAGATTCGTCAGACGAGCTAAAACCAAATGACATCACTCCTGAACTTCTCCGCAAATATCGCCTAAAACTTAATCGTTTCGAAGATAGCCAGAACCACGAGCACCTCTCCGTCTTAACTCAGAGTTATCACCTTATCGCACTACGCGGTTTTCTGAAATATCTCAGTAAGCGCGGAATAAAATCCCTTGATCCAACCCTTGTCGATCTTCCCCGTGCTGCAAAAAAACAGGTTACATTCCTTCATTTTGATGAAGTCGAACGCCTTTTAAATGAAATCTCAGAAGATACTGAAACTGGGCTCAGAGACCGTGCTATCATCGAACTTCTCTTTTCCGGCGGACTTCGCGTCTCCGAACTTTGCAAGCTCAATCGCGACTCAATCAACCTCGAACGTCGCGAGTTTGTTGTACGTGGTAAAGGCAAGAAAGATCGCCCAATTTTTATCGACCAATCCACTGCAGATTGCATAAAGGATTATCTCGGGTGCAGAACCGATTCCCTCCCAGCTCTTTTCTTAAACAATTCAAAGAATCTCCAAACCCCATCTACTTCTGGTGATTATCGCCGTCTTACTCCTCGCTCAATTGAGCGCATCGTCCAAGGTTATGCAAGAAAAGCCGGTATCACAAAGCATGTCACCCCGCACACTCTTCGCCACAGCTTTGCCACTGATCTTCTTATGAACGGTGCTGACATTCGTTCGGTCCAGTCCCTTCTTGGCCACGCAAACATCAGCACAACCCAAATCTACACCCACGTAACCGACCCTCATCTCCGCGAAGTCCACGAACGTTTCCATACGGAGACAAAGGAGTAATATGAGTATAGATTTTATTGTCTTATACATCTTCATGTTTATTCTCGGCGCGGTCTTCGGCTCGTTTGCTTGTTGCCAAGCTTGGCGCATCCATGAGGCTAAAACAGACAGAAAGCTTAGCAACCGCTCGGTCTGCATGAGTTGTAATCATAAGCTCGCTTGGTATGACAATATCCCCGTTATATCATGGCTCTTCCTTCGTGGGAGATGTCGCTACTGCAAACAAAAAATCGGCGTCGCCGAAATCTTCTCCGAGCTAGGCCTCGGTCTCGCATTTATGCTCATTGTCCTTAAATATACTTGCGCGCTGCCGTCAGTCACAGCGTTTTTCTCGATGAATCCAAGTTTCTTTCTTCAGCCCCTACTTCTTCTCGTCTCAATGATAGTTTTCTGGATTCTCCTAGTCTACGACGCAAAATGGGGAGAACTCCCAGTCTTCCTTATGCTCATCATGATTATCCTCGCAGTTTCCTATCAGCTTGCATCTCATGGTGACCTTTTCCAAATCACTGTCACAACTGGATTCCTTGCCGGAATCTATTATCTTCTCTATTTCTTCAGCAAAGAAAGGCTCGTCGGAGGAGGAGATTGGATTCTCTGTATCTCCATCGCAATCTTTCTCGGACGTTTTGAATTTGCAATTATTGAACTCTTCCTCGCTAACTTTACTGCAACTCTCGCTGCCGCTCCAAGCGCCCTAAGAGGCCGAAAAAAGCAAATACCTTTCGGACCATTCTTAATCCTTAGTCTACTCGCTATACTATTGGCATCTGACTATTTAATAAGGTTTTTAGTTATATACTAAACTTAATTTATTTTCAGAGTTCTGAGAGAAGAAGCGGAAAACACTAACGAGCTACACAGCGTATAGTTAACCCGATGTACTTATTGTAGTCGTAGGTTGGGTCGACAATTGAGCTAAGTAGGAACAGGTAGTACGCGCTGCTAGCACCGTAGACAGATGAGGACCAATAGTTGCCGGCGGAGCCCTGATAGTTCACGGAGCCATTGCTCACGTAGCCGGAAAGAACGAAACCTGAATCACCTCGCATTAGAGCGCTTGAGTTATATTGATTATATAGTGCTTGGAACTCACCAGAAGAGCCACCAGTTGGGAGACGCCAACCTTTAGGACAGATGTCTTTCGGAGCATTACCACTCGTTACGCTGTTTGTTCCCCAGCCAGCTGTTGCGGTATAGAAGTTGTAGTAGCCACCATAGGTTGAATCTAGGTATGCTGAATTTGTGTTAAATGAGGATGTGAAGCTTGAAAGGTTACTTGCTGGGACAGTGTAGGTTTCGCCAGATGGGAGGTTGGAGTCTGTACTTGAGATGGTCTTGTTGATGAGGCGAAGGTTTTCGGTCATCCAGACGTTACCATCGGCAAGCTTCTTTACGGTATAGAAAATACCATCACGTTCATCTTCAAGTTGCATTGAATCGCCAACATTTGCGAGAGTGCTCTTATCAAACGATTGCATCGTCGGGGTTGGTGCAGGCTTCACGCAACGAACAGGATATCCATAGAATTTTGAATATGTATCCGCTGGATCAACCTGTGAATTATATAATGATAAAACATAAGCACCATTATAGCCACTAACAGAAGAATAATAGACAGCAGAAGACCAGAAGTAACCAGCAGGAGCGCCAGTACCATCATATTGGGTCCCATCATCCACCATGCCATCCAGAGTAAACCCAGGGTCGCCTTGCATTAAACTATATGAATTATAGCTATTATAAAGCTTACTGAATTCACCATTACTACCGCCGGTAGGGAGCCTCCAGCCTTTAGGACAAATATCCATTGGTGCACTACCAGATGTCATAGCCTGTGTTCCCCACCCAGCCGTAGCAGTATAGAAATTATAATAACCACCGTGAGTTGAATCTATATAAACTGCACCTGTATCATAATCTTCAGTGAAATCAGAAAGGTTACTTGCTGGGATTGTATAAGTTACACCTGCTGGCAAGTTCGAATCATCAGACGAAATAGTCTTATTAGCAATGCGAAGGTTCTGTGTCATCCAAATATTGCCATCCGCAAGCTTTTTCACGGTATATTTACTTCCATCGCGTGCGTCCTTAAGAACAATCGAATCGCCAACATTTGTCAGATCGTCATATTCGAACTCCTGCATAATAGGGGTCGTATCGATTGGTTCATGCGCAACCACAGTAAAAACCACATCCCTAGAATATTCACCAGAAGGAAGACTTGATGAAATCTTCGTTCCAATATAAATCGTATTCGTTTTCTCAGCCGTCTCTGGGAAATGGTCAATATTTCGAAGCACTACCGGTTCTGAGACTGCCGGGACCTTTAAGAAGTCCACATTATCTAAACTATAGCCATACGTATTAGCAGCCATTGTTGAACTAGTAACAGTGCCATCAAAATCCGAAGAAATCACTTCCGATGTAGACGGTGAAACTAGGTCTGCGCTATCGCCATCTGAAGAAAAATATAATTCAAACCCAGCAGGGCTATTTACCGATACATTAACTGTTAGAGAATCCGAAGCGAACGCGCCAGAAGGAGTAGGTGCAATGTTAAGAACGAGTTCAGAAACATCAATATTCACTGCCGCAACTTGATGGATTGTCGCACCTACATGCGTCGTCAAATTACTATCAGCGTTTGAACCTAAAATTGGTGAGTAAATCCATGTTGCCACCGCTGCAAACACCAAAAAACTCGAAAAAATTCCGAGCTTACCAAGAATCCCCTTCTCTTTTCCGCGAGCAATTTCTAAACTCATAAAACCTCACTGGTTATCTCCATTTTAGCATAAACACTATCCAGTGACAACGCTTTTCCTTATGTTTTCGTGCTATAATAAAAGTATTATGGGAAACAAAGTTACAGATGCTGCGAAAGCTGCAAAAGCTCGTGCAAACGCCGCAGCCACAAAACTCAGCAAGAAACAACCAAAAGTCGTAAAGGAATTCTCCGACTTTATTAACAAAGGCAACATTATCGATCTCGCCGTAGGTGTTATCATTGGTGGTGCTTTCGGAAAAATCGTTACCGCACTCGTCAATTACGTTATCATGCCAATCGTTGGTAGCATTATTGGCGGTGTCGACTTCTCTGATCTCTATGTCACTATTCCAAATTGGCTCGGTGACGGAGCAGGTGTCCGCCTCGAATATGGTAATTTCATCCAAGCAGTTGTCGACTTCCTTATTGTCGCCTTCTGTGTCTTCATTTTTGTAAAACTTATCAATAAGTTAAAGCTCGACATCAAAAAAGAAGAAGAAAAATCTGAAAAGAAAGAGCCGACAAACGACGAAAAAATTATCGCTCTTCTCGAAGATATCAAGAAGAATACTTCGAAGAAATAATAAAAATAGCCCCCAAGACGGGGGTTATTTTTTATGCGATTGTCATGTTATAGCTTAGTCTAACAAGATCATATAATTGGTCTTGTTCAATCTGTCCGGAAAGCACGATTTCAATTCCACCGCGACCAAAATATCTCGATTGCATTACACTTTCATATTTCTCGCGAAGCACCTTTGAAAGATTTCCGTCCGTACGGACTTCGATCGTTTTACCTTCATGCAAAATCGCGAAAGCCTTACCGTTTGGAGCGAGAAAAATCTTCCCTTCCTTGCGTTCCTTAACCATCAAATCTTCGAATGAATATTCGCCGATTCCCGAAACTTCTTCAATTCTAAATTCCATTTTTACCTCTTTTTCTTTTCAAATTTTGAACCCTTAACTTTTTCGAGATAGTACGAAATTTCTTCAATACTGCCCTCGATATCATCGAGCGCTCTATGTGCATCGCGCTTCGTAAACTTAATCTTCATCGCGTTCTCAAAGTAGACTTTCCATGCCGAAACATCAAACATACGATAATGAAGTCTAGCATCGAGCTTCTTCCATTCATTACGGATAAATCTACGATCCTGATGGATTGAATTTCCAGCTAAAATTACCTCGTCACCAAAGTATTTATCGACGAATTTAAGTACTTCCGCCTCAACTTCAGTACTCTTCTTTCCTGTCTTGTTTTGTGCGATGAGTTGTTCATAAGACTCATGATTCTTCTCCCAGAACTCACCAACCATGCGTTTCTTCATTAAGCGTTCAGAGACCTTACAAACTGCAGTCATTCTCGCAATTTCATTAAAGTCCCAGTCAGTAGCGATACATGCAACCTCTAAAATCCTATCTTTTTCTGGCTCAAGACCAGTCATCTCAAGGTCAATCCAAAGAAGTTTTGCTTTTTTACTCATTTACATCCTTTCTGGAACTTCAATTCCGAGAAGTCCTAACCCGTGAGTTAATACTTTAAGATATGCAAGTACAATCTGTCCACGCTCATATTCATATTCCGAACCAGCAACCTTTGTTGTTTCGTAGAATCTTGAAAATTCCTGTGCGAGTTCATAGAGATAGGTACAAAGTTTATTTGGAGCAAGTTCCGAAATACATCCCTTAAGTTCTTCAGGATAAGCAATAATTTTCTTGATCAATTCACGTTCTCTATCTGTTAATTCCCAGCTTT
>JAEEGL014984216.1_pt1 | contig 29255 bp, 17 predicted proteins | sample 9134231 | NCBI WGS metagenome assembly JAEEGL01 (sample SAMN16246548, study PRJNA631951) | gut metagenome | biome: gut microbiome; feature: rumen; material: fiber-attached | host: Bos | place: Iran: Karaj | collected 2018-10 | reverse complement strand
TGGTAAGATAAATCCCATGACACCTGTGACTGATGAAATGGTTGAGACACTTAGTGTGAAGGAGTTTACAATTCCTTCTGATATACCTCACGGAGATATGCCCGGAGACAAGATAGAGATTGGCGAGAGCCATATTGCAAAAGCAAAGACTGTTTTCCCTAAGCTCCTTAAAGAGCTTGCAAAGGTAACTGCTGCAAATCCTTTTGGAAGAGCTGTTGTTACTGTATGCGGAGGATCAGGTGTAGGTAAATCTGAGATTGCTTCACTTCTTTCATATATGCTTGAGCAGAGCGGAATCGGAAGCTACACAATGTCAGGTGATAACTATCCTCACAGAATTCCTATGTATAACGATGCTGAGAGACTTCATACTTTCAGACAGTGCGGAATCAGAGGAATGGTTGACGGCGGTGCTATGAACCCTGAGAATTACGCTGTAGTTAAAGGCTTTCAGGAGCAGAATGATGATGCCAATGCAGAGCATGTAAAAGAATATCCCTGGTTTGAGACTTATCTTGAGGCAGGCAAAAAAGGACTTGATGCATATCTTGGAACTCCCAATGAGACAGATTTTGCAGAAGTTGATTCTATCCTTGCTGCTTTCAAGAACGGCGCAGATAAGCTCTGGCTCAAGAGAATGGGCAGAGATGAGAGCACACTCTGGTATGACGAAGTGGATATGTCAGCTAAGCAGGTTCTTATCATTGAGTGGACCCACGGTAACACAGATTGCATGAAGGAAGTTGATATTCCGATCCTTCTTAACAGCACACCTCAGGAGACTCTTGAGCACAGAAGAAGCAGAGCTCGTGACGGTAAGGTAGACAGTCCTTTCACAATGATGGTTCTTGAGCTTGAGCAGAACAAGCTTATGTCACAGGCTCACAAGGCTAAGATCATCGTTAGTAAGCAGGGCGAGATCATCAGCTATGATGAGTACAAGACCCTTATGGGACTATAAGAATACGTTTTGAAGTGTTCTTTTTAGTGAAGTGAGTTAACGGCTTCATTTTTGGATTTAAAGGAGAAATTATGAGTAAATTTGTAGATAACGGACCTATGCTTAATGCTTATCCCGACAGTATGGGCGGTACTCTTGATGATATTGTAACAGTGCTTGAAAAAGAGGAGTTTAAGGATACCTTCAGTTCCTTCTATATTCTTCCCAGCATTTACAATACCGACCTTGATCGCGGATTCTCAGTTATCGATTATGGTATCAATAAGGAACTTGGCTCTAAGGAAGATCTGGACAGATTAAGAGCTCTTGGAATCGATCTTAAGCTTGATTTCATTCTGAATCACGCATCAGTTCTTTCACCTCAGTTTCAGGATCTTTTGAAAAACGGTGAAAAGTCCAAGTACGCTGACTTTTTCATCAACTGGAACAAATTCTGGGATGGCTGCGGTGAGATGACAGAAGAGGGCTACATTCAGCCCAGAGAAGACCTTATTAAGGATATGTTTTTCAGAAAGCCCGGTCTTCCTATCCTCATGGTTCGCATGCCTGACGGAAAAGAAATTCCTTACTGGAACACCTTCTATCAGGAGGTTCAGTACAGAAAGCCTGATGCTCAGGACATTATTGCAGCAGTTGAGGATTATAAGGAAGCTCATGGCGTTGCAGCTTCTACAGATGAGCAGGGCGGCGGAAGACTTCAGTATATGAGCGCTGAGAGAATTGCAAAGCTCGTATGCGAAGGTCTTGATGAAGGCAAAAAGCCCGAGGAAATTGAATTTGGTAAGTATGAAGAGTATCGCGCAGCGGTTCTTGAATTCCTTGCAAACGGCAGAAAATATCTTGGACAGATGGACCTTAATATCAAGTCTGATCTTGTTTGGGAGCACTATGAGAATACACTAAAGACTCTTGCAGGCTACGGCGCAGCAATCGTAAGACTTGACGCTTTTGCTTACGCACCCAAGGATCCCGGCAAGAAGAACTTCCTTAACGAGCCCGACACATGGGATGTTCTTGAGAGAGTAAAGGGTATCGCTGATAAGAACGGCGTAAGACTTCTTCCCGAGATTCATGACAGCTACAGTGCAGGAATTTATGAGAAGGTTGCAGGTAAGGGATATATGACCTACGACTTCTTCCTTCCCGGACTTCTTATCTATGCTATGGAAAAACATAGCGGAGAAGTTCTTGCTAAATGGGCAAACGAGCTTATGGATAAAAATATCCGCGTAGTCAACATGCTTGGCTGCCACGATGGTATTCCTGTTCTTGATCTTAAGGGATTTATTCCTGATGAAGAAATAGAGAGTCTCATCCAGACAATCGTTGGAAGAGGCGGACTTGTAAAGAACCTTCACGGTCAGAAGAATATGTACTATCAGGTTAATGCTACATATTACAGTGCTCTTGGCGCTGATGAGCAGAAGATGCTCTTTGCAAGAGCAGTGCAGATGTTCATGCCCGGCAAGCCTCAGGTTTGGTATCTTGACCTCTTTGCAGGCGAGAACGACCTTGAAGCTGTTAAGAGAGCAGGCGCAGGCGGACATAAGGAGATTAACCGTACAAATCTTTCTAATGAAGCAATCAAAGAGATGATGAAGAAACCTGTAGTTCAGAAGCAGCTTGAGCTCCTCAGACTTCGTAACACCAATCCTGCTTTCGGATTTGATGCAAAGCTTAGCATCACACAGGATGGTTCTGTTATGAACTTTACATGGGAGAACAACGGATCAAAGATTACACTTAAGGCAGATTTCTCTACTTATAATTATGAGATCATTTAAGTTTTAATAAATCCCCTCATCTAATTGAGATCATTTAAGTTTTAATAAATCCCCTCATCGGTGTATTGCTGCTGATGAGGGATTTTTATGCATGGGGATGCATGAAAATTCTTCCATTTACAGGAAAAAAGAGTATAATGTTTAGACGTAAAGGAAGTGATGTCGGTTATTATGAAAAAAGTTATAAGAAAATTCTTAATTTTGGCACTTATGCTTGTGCCAGTAATTCTAATTAAGCCTGACGTTATCGGCTTTAGACTGCTTGGTAATGTAGAGGCTTCATCTTTGAACGGTGCAGAGCTCCTGACCAAGGAGTACAAGGTTCAGAAAAGCAATCAGCCATACTACAAAAAACTGGATTTAGGAAAGGATTTGCAGCTCATCATATATTCGGGGAAAAAACAGATTGATGCCAGCAAATGTAAATTTTCTTCTGAAAATAAAAAGGTTGCTACTATTGATAAGAACGGTGTGATTCATTCAGTTAAGAAGGGACGTGCAGTAATCAATGTCAAAGAGAAAAAGACCGGCAAAAAGCTGAAGATAATTCTTTCTGTTGCCGACGAGACTACAAGAACATTATTCCTTGGTGATTCACGAGGAGTTGATCTTTTCACAGGAACTCCCGGAACCTATGAGGGCTATGTCAGAAATGGAATGGTGGTTTACACCGCTGATGGAGCTGCCAACAGCTATCTTGAAAAGATTTATAAATATACAGATCTTAATGATTACGATACTGTTGTTTCCTGGCTTGGTGCAAATAATTATGGTAATTTCAAGGTGTACAAGAAGACTTATAATAAGTTATTAAAAAGAGGTAAGAATCTTGTACTTTGCACAATCGGAGCCGTAAGTCCCGCATATTTCCCAGAGGGAGATGATTACTATTTTGGCGTTAATGTAATCGGACATTTTAACAAAGCTCTTAGAAACTATGCCAAGGGCAACAGCAGAATCAGAACTATCGATTTGTACAAATATACAAAGAAGCATGTCACCATAGAAACAAGAGATGGTGTGCATTATCTTCCAAAGCCTACCAAGGCTCTTTGGAAATACATTGTCAAAAAAGTATTTTCGTGATATGTTTGTAACGTTGCGAAAACCCATGCGTAACACAGAATGGAGGAAATATGGTTAAAGCAGTAGTTGGTGCAAACTGGGGTGATGAAGGAAAAGGTAAGATCACAGACATGATGGCAGACAATGCCGATGTGGTTGTACGTTTTCAGGGAGGAGCCAATGCAGGTCATACTATCGTAAATCAGTATGGCAAATTTGCGCTTCACACACTTCCATCCGGAGTTTTCCATCAGCATATAACAAATATTATTGGTAACGGAGTTGCTCTTAATATTCCGGTTCTTATCGGTGAGCTTCAGTCAGTTATTGACAAGGGCGTTCCTACACCCAATCTTTTAATTTCAGATCGTTGTCAGTTTGTGATGCCTTATCACATCCTGTTTGATCAGTATGAAGAGGAGAGACTTGGCGGTAAGTCATTTGGTTCTACCAAGTCAGGTATTGCGCCTTTTTATTCAGATAAGTATGCAAAGATTGGTTTCCAGGTAAATGAATTATTTGATGAAGAGCTTCTTAAAGAGAAGGTTGAGAGAGTTCTTGTAACCAAGAACATTCTTCTTAAAGAGCTTTATCACAAGCCTGAGATTGATCCTGCAGAGCTTCTTGAGACTCTTCATGAGTGGAGAGATATGGTTAAGCCTTATGTTGCAGATACTTCTCTTTTCCTTGACAAGGCTATTAAAGAGAACAAGACTGTTCTTCTTGAGGGACAGCTTGGAACCATGAAGGATCCCGATCACGGTATTTATCCTATGGTTACATCATCTTCAACACTTGCAGCTTACGGTGCAATCGGAGCAGGTATCGCTCCTTACGATATTAAGCAGATCGTTGTTGTTAACAAAGCATATTCATCAGCAGTTGGAGCAGGTGCTTTTACATCAGAGATCTTTGGTGAAGAGGCAGATGAGCTTAGAAGACGCGGCGGTGACGGCGGCGAGTACGGCGCTACAACAGGTCGTCCGAGACGTATGGGATGGTACGACTGCGTAGCCAGCAAATATGGCTGCAGACTTCAGGGCGCTACAGATGTTGCTTTCACAGTTCTGGATGTACTTGGATATCTTGATGAGATTCCGGTTTGCGTTGGCTATGATATTGACGGCGAAGTTACTAAGGAATTCCCTGTAACACACCTTCTTGAGAAGGCTAAGCCTGTTTATGAGACTCTTCCCGGATGGAAGTGCGATATTCGCGGTATCAAGAATTATGAAGAACTTCCTGAGAACTGCCGCAAGTATATCGAGTTCATCGAGAAGGAGATCGGATATCCTATTACTATGGTATCCAATGGTCCTTCACGTGAAGATATCATTTATCGTGAGAGCCCTCTTAGCAAATAATAAGAGTAACTGATAGCCTCGCCGCTGATATTACGGCGGGGCTTTTCTATAATTATGGTTGATTCCTTTTAATGGAGAAGAATTATTATGGAGAATGAAAATAAGAAGACACCGCTTGCAAAGCGCGTAATTGCATGGGTTGGAATTGTTTTGCTTCTTTTGGTGTATGTGGTATTCTTTTTGGTGGCATTATTCGGTAAGACGGGTCCCGGAAGTGCATTTCTTGCTTGCGCCGCAGCAACGGTCGCAATACCGATACTTGTGTGGCTCATACTTTGGGTCTATACTGCTCTTTCAGGTAAGAGAACTGTTGCATCACCTGACCCTTACGGGAAATTTGATACGGCAACAGAAGATACAGACAGCGAGAAGTAAGTTTTTGATAGGCGCTGATGGCGCCTGTGTGATTGGACGGACGAAGGAAAATTATGGCAATTACAACAATAATTTTTGATATAGGCGGAGTTCTGGTGGATTTTTGCTGGGATGACTTCCTTAGAAACAAGGGCTACAGCGAAGAAATGGTTCAGCGTATGGGAAATGCCAGCGTCAGATCCGAGGCCTGGAACGAGTTCGACAGAGGCGTCCTTAATTCAAAGGAAATAATTGACGGCTTTGTAAAGAACGATCCAGAGATCGAAGAGGAGCTTAGAAGTGCATTCAGCGACCTCACAGGACTTCTTAGAAAAAGAGAACGTACCATTCCCTGGATAAAAGAGTTTAAGTCAAAGGGCTACAAGGTACTTGTTCTTTCCAATTTTTCCAAACAGGCCCTTGAACCCAATATGTTCATGCAGGAGTTTTTGGATGAGACTGATGGCGGAATCCTCAGTTACAGAGATAAGATCATTAAGCCTGACAGAGCAATCTATGAACTTATTACCAAGAGGTACGATCTTATTCCCAGTGAATGCGTATTTATAGATGATACTGAGAAGAATATCATTGCAGCCAGAGAATTTGGCATGAACGGTATTGTTTTTAAGACCTACGAACAGGTTGAAGATGAGTTGCAGGCACTTGGCGTACGCTGAGAATGAACTAAAAAGCATTACATTGTAAAAAAGTGCTTGACAGACATGAGTTTACATTGTATCTTATACAGGTATGAAAACAAAGCAGAGGTTTCCACTCTCACCCTGCGGCTAAGCTGGCAGGTGTTAATATTTTCAAGACATAACATGAGTTTTATATCCGATGTATACAGACTTGCGGGTAGCTTAGATCATGGTTGTGTATGATTTTGAAGATTATTAAGTGGATTCCGAGCGAGTCCACTTTTTTTATTTACTATTGGAGGTACAAAGCAATTAGCAACAACGATTTATTCATCAATGAACAGATCAGAGACAAAGAAGTTCGTGTAATTGGGGTTGACAACGAGCAGCTTGGTGTTATGCCTATCGCTGATGCCAGGAAGCTTGCTGATGAAGCCGGTGTTGATCTTGTAAAGATCGCTCCTAACGCTAAGCCGCCGGTTTGCCGTATTGTTGATTACGGTAAGTTCAAATATGAACAGCTTCGTAAAGAGAAGGAAGCACGTAAGAAGCAGAAGAATGTCGAGATCAAAGAGATCAGACTTTCACCCAATATTGATACAAATGACCTTAATACTAAGGTTAATGCAGCCAAGAAGTTCCTTGAGAAGGGCAACAGAGTTAAGATTACTCTTCGTTTCAGAGGACGTGAGATGGCTCACATGGGAGCAAGTGTGCATATCCTTACAGATTTTGCCAAGGCTCTTGAGGATGTTGCTGTTATCGATAAGCAGCCCAAGGTTGAGGGACGTAGTATGACAATGTTCCTTACAGAGAAGAAGTAATGTCTCCTGCCATTAGCAGGTTACATATAAAGTAATTGTTCAAAAACATTCATGGATGATTACGCTGTCTTAGACAGGCTATAGCAATAATTTACAAGCATAGGAGGATTTAGTTATGCAGCACAAGATGAAAACAAACAGATCTGCTGCCAAGCGTTTCAAAGTAACAGGCACAGGTAAGCTGATCCGTAACAAGGCGTACAAGCGTCACATTCTTACAAAGAAGACAACAAAGAAGAAGAGAACTCTTAGACAGGCAGCAGTTGTTGATGCTACTAATGTTAAGAACATGAAGAAGATTCTGCCTTACGTTTAATCCAAGTATTATCGTTTAAGAGCAGTACCAGAATAATTTAGGAGGAAACAAAAATGGCAAGAATTAAAGGTGGCATGAACGCCAAGAAAAAGCATAAGAGAGTTTTAAAGCTCGCAAAGGGCTATAGAGGCGCTAGATCAAAGCAGTACAGAGTAGCTAAGCAGTCAGTTATGAGAGCACTTACATCTGCATTCGCTGGACGTAAGCAGAAGAAGAGAGATATGAGATCTCTTTGGATCACACGTATCAATGCAGCAGCTCGTCTTAACGGTATGTCTTACTCAAACCTTATGCATGGTCTTAAGCTTGCAGGTGTTGATATCAACCGCAAGATGCTCGCTGAGATGGCAGTTAACGATGCAGAAGGCTTCAAGACTCTTACAGAGATCGCTAAGCAGAAGATTGCATAACTTTCACTTATTATGTGAATTAGACGCATTATCCCGTATTGGGATGATGCGTTTTTTATCTTATGGGAAATTCCTATGTATATTACCTGCAATGAATGATCTGTTTTGAAATTCTTCTTTAAAATCTGTTTTGACTTTCAAAAATCCCGGAAATTGAAATTCTTATAATGTAATTATAAAAAGTATAAACAAGCATAAATTCTTTAGGAAAAAAGTCTATAATCTATTGAAAATAGGGCGTTTTCATTATACTGTAGTATTGTAAGGGTAACCTTGTAAATTTACACCTATAATCACAAATGAAAAAATATTTGATTATTAAAAATATAACTTGATTTTTCTTTTCAAATGTTTTATCATAATTTTAGGTAGAAACGCGAAAAATATTTTCATATATGATTTATGAATGAAACGTCGCGTTTGGAAACTGAATATGTTAGTTATTCAAGGCAAAACTATCGCAAGATAGTGACGCAAAGCTATAGGGTCTGCTAGCCTGGCAGACAGCCAGCTGCCTGCACGTTGTGGTGCAGTTAACGTATAGATCATGTGTGCCTTGTTTGACGCGGTTTCAGACAGGGCACTTTTTAATGCCTAAGGCGCCCTGGTAGTAAGAGAGGAACCTGATATGGCAAGAAAGAATTCAGGACAAAGAAAAGCAGAAGAGTATATTAAGAGACATGCTTTCGCAAGAAGGTGGGGCTCTGTGATGCTCGTAATGGCGATGCTGGTTACCACAGTAACGCTTTATGCTATGAATAGAGCAGCATCTGCAGTTACAGAAGAAGGCGCTGAAGAAATAGGAATGGTTATCGAAACTGAGGATCTTGATCTGGCTGAAATGTACAGCGCAGGCGATGATGAAGATGCTGTATCAGAAGGCGAAGAAGCAGGCGGCAGCGAGGATGAGTATACAGAAGAGGCTTCTGACGAAGGCGCAGAAGATACTTATGAGGAAGAATCTTCAGAAGAGTATTCCGAAGAAAGCTCAGACGAGTATGTAGAAGAAGCATCTGAAGAAGATACATACGAAGAAGAGACCTCTGAAGACGCAACAGAAGAGTATACAGATGATTCTACAGAAGATGCAACAGAAGAATCAAGCGAAGAAGACGCAGAAGAAGCTACAGAGGATGCATCAGAAGATACATCAGAAGATACATCAGAAGATACAGAGGAGATGCTCGATGAAGAAGTAACAGACGAGACTCTTGCAGGAGCAATTGAAGATGAGCTTATGCAGGATGTAGAGCTCACAGTTTCTTATGTTGATGAAGAAGGTGAGCTTATCGTAAATGAAGACGGCGAAGCTATAGCTGATGAGAAGAAGATCAGTCTTATGGACAGCATGATCTTCGAAGATGATGCCAGAACAATCGATGGTTACAATTTCAAGGAAGTAATCTACGAGTACTATGATGAAGATAAAGAAGAAACAGAGAAGATCGCTATCGAGAAGATAACGGTTATGATTTACACTGCTTCTGATGATAATGGCTATAAATACTACGAAGTAGTTCCAAAGGATGATCCTGAGACTGAAGAGGATGAATCTGAAGATGTTATGGAAATCAAACTCGACACTAACCTTACATTCGTTTATGAGAAGGTAGAGGAAGAGGTTTCTGAGGAAGAGGAACAGACTGAGGAGTCCGGTTCTGAAGAAAATACAGAAAGCAGTGAGAACAGCGAAAACACTGAAAACAGCGACAATGACAGCGAGACAGGTAAGAGCGATAAGAGCGATAAGAGCGATAAGACCACAGATGCAGAAGTACCTGAGTCCGTAAATCTTGCTGAATACATAACTGAGACAGTTATCGAGAGAGAAAACGCTGACGGCACCTGGGAAGTGATCGATGAGAAAGAAATCAAAATCGGCGATCACCTCAGAATTACTGTTAACTACGTGCTCCCTGAAAAAGCAGCAGCAAGCGATGATATTTATTACAATGTTCCTGAGCAGTACGGAAATGTAATTTCCAAAGAAGAAAAGCTTAAGGAAGGTAATGGCAGCTACGAAGTATCAGAAGATAACAAGATTAAGATCAATTATAGTGATGAATATAAAAAGGTAGTAACCGGCGAATCAGATGATAGTGATACCACTGATGAAAACGTTACAACTGATGATGCAACATCAGGTAACACTACATCTGAGAACGCAACATCAGATAACACTACATCCAAGAAAACTACACAGACAAATAAGGACCTTGGTAAGACAACAGGCAGAGACGGCAAAAGGGCTGGCTCTGCATTTGCTCTATCTGGGGCAATAAACTATATTTTTGGTGGTGGTTTCCTCAAAAGCTTTGTAATAACTGCTCATGCTGCAGATGGACAGGGAACCAGCGGAAGTGTATCAGTTGAGACAATCGTTGATTCTACAGTTACAGGATCAATGGTTGTAAATGGGGCTACGCTTACTAAGAGGCCTAGTATTACATATAACAGTGACGGCACTGTTTCATATTCTGGTGGCGTTCAGATTCAGTCAGGCGCACAGGTAAGTAGCGGCGACGGAATACTGTTCCGGCTCTCATACTATGTGCCCATTGGTAAAGTTACTGAAGATAATTCAATTACCTATGAACTTAAAAAGCGTGGAGTCGTACCTGATGCATTTACTGCAGGACCTGTTTATAACAACCTGAATGAAGAGGTTGGAGTTTTTGAGATAGATACTGATGGTAAGACAACCATTACTTTTTTTGAAGAATTTGCTGCGAAAAATAAAGACCAGGTTATATACGGTGACTTTTATTTCTATGCAACAGCAAATGCTGAAGGTGATCAGGAAACAACAGAGAAGACCTACGACTTTGGCGATAACTTCAAATTCAATATTACTATTATAAAGAATAAAACTAACGATCTTACTTTAGATAAGAAAGAAACAAAATATGAAAAGGCAGATGACGGTAGTGCGCTTATATCTTATTTGATCACTGTAACGACAAATAATGGTACAGGTGGCGATTTCTACATGAATGACTGGCTTGAGGCATATTGTAAGACCCAAAACGGCGATGTCTTTTCACAGGAAATAGCAGATAAAATAAATCAATCGCAAGAAACACTCGTAGAATTCAGTGTTGTTAAAAAGGATAAAAACGGGAATACTTCCAATCTAAACCTTAATCCTACAGATGGTAGCCTTGAGTATGACAGGACGGATAATAGAGGCTATAAGATAACCGGTCTTGAGGCTGGTGAGAGTTATGCGATCACATATACCTTGCGTTTTAGTAGTGATATAGTTTCACCTACAGCTCAGACAACTGTCAAGAATGTCTGCAAGGTTACTTTTGGAGAGTATAATGAAGAAAGATATGCCTATGCAGATCATACCTTTGAGGGAAAAGAACCAAAAGTAGAGAAGTATGGCGAAAAAGTAAATGGCCAGAACAGCATTAAGTGGACTGTAAAACTTAACCAGAATCATCAGAATTTGAAGGACTTTGTTTTTACAGATGCGATTCTCAGATATTACAGCCAGGGATGGTCAAAAAGGGATATACCTTACACCGGTGTGATTACCGTATCAGCAGTAAATCCTGATGGAACACATTCAGGTGCTACATTTACGCAAAATCAGACCTTTACCATACCTGATGGCGGATACAAATTCACCGTTGATGACTACAATGCCTATGAGTTCACATATACCTATGACTTTGTATCAGCAGATCTCCTTTATGGAAGCGTATATAATGAGGCAAGAATCTACTTAGAAAACAGCACTATAGGTAACACTGCACAGTCATCTGTATGGGCAGGCGGAATTAAGCTGATTGAGAAAAAAGCCGAGGGCTTGGAAAAGGATTCAAACGACAACTATAAGGCTAGGTGGAATATAACACTTCATGCTCCTATTACACGTAATGCCGGCAAGAACCTTAATGAATACTTTATGTTGTATGAGAACGTTATTGATAGCTTTGAAGTATTCACAGATGAGGATATCAGGGCATTTAGTACAGCTTTTGATGCTGTTTACGATGGTGAGTTCTCTATAGATAAGAGCGAGCCTGCTACAGTAAACGGAATAAGTGGTTACAAGAAACTTTCTGTTAAGTGCAAAGCAGACCTTACAAAGGATATATCATTCTCCTTTACATCTACTGCAAGCATTGGCGATGGTAAAGGAACCGTAATCTATAACAACAGAGCAGCGGTATACAATCTGAATACTTACGGAAAGGATGCTACACAGTACTTTAATCCACTTGTTACAAAGTATGACGGTGAGAACCGCAGTGGCGATTCTGAATATGAATACTACTCAAAAGATCTGTACAAATGCGGAATCCTTACCTGGATAATAAGGGTAATTGTACCTGATAGCTGTAATTATGAGAACTTGTACATCATCGATGAGATACCTGAGGGACTTAATCTCATAAGCAGTGGCAAATACAATGACAGGCAGGTAAACTGGCTTGAAGTATCTTCAGATGACAAGTTCAGCAATCCTGTAGCATTTGAAGGTGGCAGCGCAGTTCTTGATGGCATTACTTATACTCAGACTACTTCAGGAAATAAGGTAATTATCAGTTTTGACCCGAAGCAGGCAGCAGGTAGGAAGGTATACTTCAGGATTCATGCGCAGATACCAAGCGACTACGACTATTCAGATATTCAGAAAGCTGAGTTTGAGAATGTAGTAGTAGTAAGTAGCGACAGTAACGGAGAGGTAGAACTTGACAAATCCTCACAGAAACAGTTCGTTACTAAAACCGATACTACTGTAAGAAAGAAAGGGGAATATGCATCAGGTACCACAGATACTATTGAGTATACTCTGGACATAAATGAAAATGCAGCAGATCTTCTTCAGGAGGGCGATACACTTACACTTACTGATGAACTTAGTGCTACATGCCCGAAAGAATTTAGTATGTCCCTGGTACCCGGATCAGTTCATATATATGAAGTTATAAGAGATGCAGCCCAGAATGAAACGGTAAAAGAACTGGTAAACGGCACAGATTTTACATACACAGCGTCTATGTATGATACGGTTGATGTCCAATATCCAGAGTATCATTCATACGGCACAATAGTATTTAAGATACCGGATAAAAAGTTCATTCGAGTTAAATACAGATACATGTATTCCGGTGATTTAAATTCTTATATAAGCCTTGATAACAAGGCTAAGCTTGAAGGTATAGTTGTAGAAAATGATAATGCGAGCCATGAGACTTCAGTTCAGGTTAAGGATGCAGGAGCGAGAGCTCAGATAAAGGGTATTGATTTATACAAGGTAGACGCTGAGAATAACGGTACTCTTTTACAGGGAGCTGAATTTGAACTCAGTTATTGGGATACTGGCAAAAATGACTGGACGACGGAGAACAATCCTACATTCACATCAGATGCTGACGGACATATCCTGATATCGCCTCTTATTTACAATAGGGCATATAAACTAAAAGAGACAAATGCACCAAAGGGTTATCTGCTAAATGAGACTCCGATTATATTCTATATAGCTTCATCTGATACAAACACTTACCGGATGGAAGTACCGGATGATTTCTCATCGAAGCTTAACGGAGTAATACTTACAGCAGGACAGCCTATCTACTTCCCCAATACCAAGGAGAAGACACAGATTACAGTAAACAAGACATGGGTTAACCCGGACAGTGCCACAAAGCCCGGATCCATCACAGTTAAGATAGGAAGAAGACTTGGCTCTGAGACTGATAGTTCTACTGAAGGATTCTATACAGTAAATATTGAAAGGAGAATGCCGAACGGAAAATTAGAGCAAGTAAAGAGCTTCCCGTCAGTTGCCGGTGGTTCGGTTTTGGAATATTCCTTCTACACATACAACACGCAGTATGATAAACAAAATGCAACTCTAAGTATAAATGGTCAGACAGTTGATTATATGAATCAGCTTGACGAAAGTGGATTGCAGATTGTTAACAGAAAACTCACTATTACCGGAGATACTAAAATTGACATTAAGGATGGATGGCATGTAACAAAATTAAGTGAATGCCAGACAACGGCAACTATTTATCCTGCATCTACCGGCAGTTCAGAATCAGAAGGAACACGCTCAGCAAAGAACGCATCCGCTGACGAAGATCTGAACTTCATGGAAATAACACTTACTGAGGCGGATCACTGGACCAAGACAGTAACCGATCTTGACAGATTCTGTACAAAGAAAGTTGATGGTGTTGATAAGAGATATCAGTGGTTGTACTTCGTATCAGAGGTTTCAAACATGTATTATGAAGCCTCATATTCTGAAAACAACAAAGCCGGAATTACATCAGGTGAGATAACGATTACAAACACCAGAAACCAGGTTCAGCCATATTCACTGCCGTCAACAGGCGGATCGGGAAGACTTCCTTTCACGATCGGCGGAATAGCACTGGTTACACTGGCGCTTGTTGGAGAAGAGATTGTAAGAAAGAAAAGGCGGAAATACAACAAATAAAAAAGTTTCTAAAATTTTTATAAAAAAAATATTACAAAAGCAAGGCGGATGTATTGATTTTTATTTTCAAAAGTTCTATTATGATTTTACAACATAGCAATAAGGATTTTTGATAATAAGTGAAGAATGCAGGGCAAAGCTACCGCAAGGTAGTGACGCAAAGCTAAAGGGTCTGTTCCACGGCTTGTATTACGGAATAGATAGCCAGTTGCTGGTGCGCTTAGAATCTTAGTGATAAGAGAGGGCGCATCATAGATTCTTTGGTGATGCGTAGCCCTGTTTGACCTCAAACGGGCTATTTTTTGTACCCTATTTTGCAGTAAAGAGAGTATTTATGGCACAGAAAGAACTTAGAAAACTTAATAGAAAAGAACTGCTTCAGATGATGGTTGAGTACTCCGAGGAGACGGAGGCAGCAAGAGAGCATGTAAAAGAAATGCAGGAGCTATTCGACAGGGAGAGAGAGCAGCTGATTGCTCAGATGGCCGACGAGAGAGCAGAGCTCCTTGCTAAATTCGATGAAGAAAAAGCCGAGATGCGTGCGAAGTTCAATCAGCAGCGTGAAGAATACGAAGCAAAATGCAACGGCGACATCGCGGGTCTCAAGGCAAGGCAGGAACGAGAGATTAACGGCATTAAGGGCCGATTCGAGCGTGAGATCAAAGAAATCAATGAACAGCATGAGAAAGAGTTCGAAGGTTTCAGGGCACGTCTTGAAAGAGAGAAGGCAGCCATAAGGGCTGAAGTCGATGACAAGCTTGCCAAGATTGAGAATTCAGGCTCTTTAGCTGAAGCGCTTTTGTCAATAAACGGTGTTTTTGACGGTGCAAAAAAAGCAGCAGAAGAGTTTGCAAAGATCACCGAGAAAAAGGACGACAAGCATAAGTGATTGATTGTGTCAAGTACGAATTATGAATGAAAAATTTCATTTTCAGTACTTTTGATGCGCGGTCATTTTAGTATAATTAGAAAGCTCGCGTCTGTGCGTGCGTACATGTTAACACATAGAAATAGTGGGGCGTATGAGTACAGAAGAAAAGATTGATCAGATAGAGATCGAAAAAGAAGAACTAAATAATTCAGATAATGTGACGGCAGAGGTCGAGGCAGAATCAAGGCAGGATAGTAAGCCATCCCTTGATGAACTGAGAGCAGAGCTGAATAGAGAGTACAGAAAGCACGATTACACAAGGACATTAAGGAATTCACTGATAGTCATAGTTGTGGTTGCAGCGCTTTCAGTTCTTATCTCAAGCTTTTTTATCACAGTGCTTAAGGTTACGGGAGACAGCATGACTCCTACACTTGAGACCGGGCAACTGGTTATAGCTTATAACTACAGCACCTTTGAACCGGGAGAGTTGATTGCTTTCTACTATAACAACAAGGTTCTGGTTAAGAGAGTTGTAGGAAGCCCCGGAGACTGGATAAATATCGATGATGCCGGCCGCGTTTATGTTAACGGTGAAGAGCTGGATGAACCTTATGTATCAGATCCCAGTAAATATGCTACCGGAGTGGGCGAGGGAGACAAGATAGAGTTCCCCTATCAGGTGCCTGAGAACAGATATTTCGTATTGGGAGATCACAGAACAGAATCAATTGATTCCCGTTCAAACACAGTTGGATGTGTAACTGCTGAACAGCTTATTGGTGAAGTGGTATTCAGGATTTTTCCTTTCAAGGCATTTGGAAAACTGTGATTTAAGACAGAGATATTAAGTAGATAAGAAGAAAAGTAAGTATTAGAGAGATGTTTATAACTGTTATGTGTAAAAGATTTATGGGTGGTATGAAGTGATGTTGGGACAAGGAAATACTAAAGCTGACAAATATTTGAAAAGGCATGATACCAAAAAGAAGTGGTTATCCATTATGTTATGTGTGGCGCTTCTTACAGGAACGGTATCAATGTATATCCTCAATAAGCCGGCAACTGCTATGACGGAAGACGGTGCAGAGAGTATCGGTGTAGTCATGGACACTGCTAATGCAGATGCGGACACAGAGACAAGAGCCGGTGCTGATGCTGATTTCTGGGAGCAGATTCCTGAGGATGAGTTACCTGCATCAGTTACTGATACTGAGAATAGTGAGAATGCGGATGCTGAGAATACAGAAGATGCAAGCGAGGTATCAGATGCTTCATCTGATGAAGCAGGTGTCGAAGCTGCTGATAATACAGAAGTGACTGATGAGGCAGCAGCTACAGAGGGTAGTGAAGGTGCTGAGACTTCTGAGGTAGCAGGCGAAGATACATCCGATAATGGCGATGCTGCGCAGGCAGGTGCTTCTGATGATGCCGGAATAGGTACTTCAGATGCAGCTCAGGATGATTCATCAGACGCTGCAGATACTTCAACTTCAGATACTAAGGTTGAAGAATCTGAAAAAGAAGCTTCCGATATCACAGATGAGATGCCTGAATCTGTTGATCTTGCAGAGTATATCACCGAGACAGTTATCGAGAGACTTAATGAGGATGACGAGTGGGAAGTTATTACTGAAGATCAGATAAAGCCGGGAAACAAACTTCGTATTACTCTTAAATATTCAATTCCTAGTGAACTGACAGCCAGTGAAGATATCCGCATGGAGATTCCGGAGCAGTATGGTGATGCAGAACTGCAGGTTAAGGAAATTGAAGATGGCAAGGGCAGTTATGAGATAAGCGAAGATAATGAACTCATCATTCACTATGATAGTGAGTATTCAAAGGAGCTGAATAAGGATACTGATTCAGAAGGCTTCGATAATGCAAATGCATCATTTTCATTATCATCAGGTTTGCTTTCCATGTTGGAAGGAGGACTACTTTTTAATTTTTTTCGCAGCACTGTAATTACAGCTCATGCAAGCACTCCTGACAGCGTATCAGGATATGCTACATTACTTACAACAGCGCCATATCCCAAGGGGATTACCATAGTTGACGTTTCCATGCAAAAGCGCGCTGATGACTATTCTCCCTGGACAGATCTTGATATAGAGAACGGTCAGGTCAATGATGGTGAAAGAATCCGCTTTACCCTCGATTATGTTCTGGGGAAGGGCACTCTTACAAAAGACAATAAAAGTGTAACTTATAACATTAAAGAGAGAAATAATATCACTATTTACGAATCAATCACAGGCGGTGTAATTGAAGATACATCCGGTAATGTGATCGGATCCTTTGATGTAAATAAGGATACAGGAATAGTAACTATTACCTACAACGATGACTATGTTGTAAAAAATCAGAAAGATGAGGTAGAAAGCTCTTTCTTCTTTACAGCCCTGGCTGATGCCAGTGCTTCAAATAATAATGATGAAGTTACCTATAATTTTGATGATGATATGACTATCACTATAAAAATTATAAAGGGCAAGGAAGAAGATTTCAGTGTTAAAAAGGAAGCAATCGAGAAGGTTGATGATCATATCAGTTATAGAATAACAGTTAGCTCTCCTAACGGCAGCGGCTCTGCAATAACACTGACAGATTCCATGGGCTTATATAGAAAAGACAATGGCCAGGATATGAGCCAGCAAATTCCTCTTGATATGAGTAATAAGATAAGGGATGTCGTAGTTACAAAGCCTGATGGAAGTACTGAGAGAGTAACTCCTGTTATATCAGATAAGGAAATGACAATTACCCTTGGTAAGCTGAATGAGGGTGAAAAATATATCGTAGAGTATAGATATGATCTTCCTGATGGTATCAAAACTTCAGCTGTTGATTTGCAGATAAATAATAAGGCAACAGCAAAGAATGAGAATAATGTAAGCAGAGATCACGAAATTGAAGTTTATGTAGATGGTAATACCCCTGATATTAAGAAAGAGGGTGCGGTTGATACAAATAAGAAAACTGTAACCTGGACCATCAAATTGAATTCTGAAGGAAAACAGCTTAAGGGGTATACCCTTTCAGATAACATCATTACTAAGGACAGCAACGGCAATGAAGTAAAAACGCCTTTTAAGAAGAATGTGCATATTGAGCCGGCGATTCCGGTAAAAGGATTGTTTTTAACATATAATACAAACTCTATTAGTCTGCCTTATAAATTTGATTTTGATACTACAAAAACTTACACAATTACTTATACATATGACTATTCCAATACGGATTTAGTTAATGGCAGTCTGAAAAACGAAGCATCCATAAGGCTTGACGTAAATGATGAAAATACCGGAAAAACCACGGAAGGAGTCGTGGGCGTAGGTCAGACACAACTTATTGATAAAGCAGACGATGGGTATGAGAAGAATTCAAACGATTCTCAAATAATAAATATCAATTGGAATGTTACTTTTAAAAAGGGAATCACCTGTAACAATGACAGTTGGCTTGGTCGTTATTGGGTATACCATGATGAACTTGGACAGAAAGATAATGGAACAGTAAATCATCTTATTACTCAGGCACAGCTTAACGCCTTGAAACAGGAAATAAAAAATGAGCTGAGTATAACAACACACATATGGAGTAAAGACGTAGTTGTTACAGGAACTGATAAAACAACTATAAATGGCATAGAGGGATATAAAGCCTTTACAGTAGAGATTCCCAAAGATGTTTCTAAGGATGTGACAATATCCTACCAGACCACAGGACTTATTGGCGAAGGCAATTATTCCATTCAGTTTAAGAACAGCGCATGGGTTTTCAACAAGGATTTTACAGACACTGCTACCCAGCAGTATTCACCTGTTGTAACCAAGTTTGATGGAAATGGACATTCAGGGGCACATGAGTATGAGTATTACTCAGACGATCTTTACCAGCAGGGAATACTTACCTGGAGAATAAGAGTAAGCGTTCCTCAGCACTGTAAATATCAAACTATCACGGTTACTGATACATTACCTGAGAATGTAAGCCTTATTAAAAACGGTGTTTATAACGGAGTTCAGCTCTATGGTGTTGAAGTCGGTAAAGACAGCAGCTTTAGCGAAGTAGATCATTTTGATGATGGCAACAGCAGTGTTGTTCACAGGAATATCAATTTTGATAAGAATGTGGACGGCAATAAGATAAGCATCACCTTTACTCCGCCCAGTGACAAATACAACCATTATTACTGGATAAGGGTAAGAGCAAAAATTTCTGATGACTATCAGTGGAAAGAAAAAGCAAAGCAGAACAGTTTCAAGAATAGTGTAGTTGCCTATGATGAAAAACAGACTGAGATAGGTTCTTCTTCTCAGGAACAAAGGATTACTAAAACCGAGACGGTGATGTCAAAAGAAAGTAACACTTCCAATCTGGGTGATGATGATGCGATTGAGTACACACTTGATATCAATCCTAATGCATCAGATCTTTTGCCAGAGGGAGATACACTGAGGCTGACTGATATACTTACTGCAACATCTACAGATGGAGCTATATCAGCAGCATTGCAGGAAGAGTACTTGCATGTATATGAGGTCACTGAAGCTGACGGAACAAAACATGAGAGAGAGTTATTAAGTTCAGAATATTCATATTCTCATAACTCATTTGGCATGGACAATGCGCCTAACGATAATGGTTCTACTAAGGGCTATTACTATGAGAGTACGATAACCTTCAATATACCTGATGGAAAGCATTTAAAGATAGTTTACAGATATAGGTTTACCGGCGAACAGGGAAAATACATACAGGTTAATAACAAAGCTTCCCTTGATGGAATAACCGTAAAGAACAGCTCAGATGAGACCAATACCCAGATGAAGATTGATAAGGCAAGAGTAGTTGCCAGAGTCAGAACTATTCATCTGTATAAGACAGACAGTAAGAACACAAGTCTGAAGCTTGAAGGTGCTAAATTCGACCTCTACGAATACAAGGATGGCGACTGGAACAAAATACAGTCTGATATGACAACAGGTGAAGAAGGTCGCATAGATCTTGAGGATCTTACATTTAACCATGCATATAAGATTGTAGAGACCAAAGCCCCGAAGGGTTACCTTTTGACCAAAGATCCATACTACTTCTACATATACGCTATGGATGAGACGAAATATCAAAGAAGCATACCTGCGGACTTCGCAAGTAAAGGTGGTGTTGTGTTAGAAGGCGGAGATGACATCTATTTCAGAAATGTCAAAGATGTAACTTCCATCACAATCAAAAAGAAATGGATCGATGAAAGCGGAAATGAGGTGCCTGAAGGTGATGATGCAGTAAGACCTTCCTCAATAAAAGTAAAACTTAGCAGAAGGACAGGAGATTATACTTCAAGTGCAGCTGAGAGCCAGTATGGTGCAAACATAGTTCTGAAAAATGCCAGAAATAAGATCCTTAAGCATGATAGCTATCCTGTATTAAAGGGTGGTACAAAGCTTAGGTTCACGGTAAAGGCTATAGCTGATGAATGGAATGTATATGTTCCGGAAGTTACCGTAAACGGTAATGTACTGATGTCACGTTATGAAGGTGCTAGAACCGCTTGGACGGATCCCGGTACCACAGTAAGTCCTGTTGGTACAAGTGGTGTTCAGGACATCACCTTTGAAGTTAATGTTACCAATGACCTGCTGGTAGTTATTAAAGAGCCAAATCAGGGCGGGCTTGGAACACTGGAATCATCTTATACGGAATCAGGGACAAGAACTTCAGACACTACTTCGAATCCTAATGTGACAGAAGAAGTTGGCGAGTATGAGATCAGTAAATATGCTGAGACATCTTGGGAAAAAGTAATAGATGATCTTCCTCTCTACTATAAAGATGAAGATGGAAACTATTATCCCTGGCAGTATTACGTTTCCGAGTACAAGGCAATGTACTACGAAGTGGATCATTATGATAACAATGACGGAATAACAGATGGAACAATAACAATCTTTAACAAGAGGGATGACACGGAGCTTTATGCACTCCCGTCAACAGGTTCCACAGGAACCCTGCCTTATACTGTAGGCGGTCTTATGCTTATGGGCTCTACAGTACTTATAAGCAGCATCTTAGGATGGCTTAAAAGACGTAAAGAAAGGGAACTTGAAAGAACATGGTTTTAAATGCCAAAGGGCATTTTGAAACAAAGGTGCTCATTTGCGCCGGATATAGTTACTACAAACGTCTAGAACAGACAAGATTCAATTGTGAAAAGGAGAAAAGTTAAATATGAAAGGATTTAAGAAACTACTGACAGGAATTCTTGCTGCGACCCTTATTATGGGGTCAAGCCTCACTTCATCCGCAGCAACAATAACCATTAACAGAGATGATTCTTGGAAGCCGACATCCGAACTTCAAGAAGGTGAGTCTAACGATGCTACTTACACCTATTACAAAATTTTAGATGCTGAGATTGTGGAATCTGCCACGGTAGCAGAGGATGGTTCAAATTCAGGTGGAACGGCTGTTTATACTATAAGCGGTGACAATGCTGCTGACAAAGTTGCAAAACTTCCCAGTATATTTACTTCTAGTCTGGCATCTGATGGTAAGTATTATGTTACACTGGCGGATGCGTCTACAAGTGCCAGCGATATTGCTAGTGAACTTGATGCCATGGTTACAGCTAACCCTACACTCTTTCCTGGAACAGCTGTAACGAGTCACGATAATCCGGTAGTTATTGATAATCTTGATACTGGTTACTATTTCATCAAGGCATCCAATGGTACTGAACTGGCTGTACAGACACTTGATAATGTAGAGATAAAAGAGAAGAATGATTATCCTAAGATCGACAAGAAGCAGAAAAAAGAAAATGGTGCGACCTATGTTGATGATAGCGTAGTTGGCCAGATTGGTAAGAATATAGATTATGAAATCACTGTTACTGTACCTGCTGATGCAAATAAGGATATAATTGTTGTCGATGAAATGTCCAATGGCCTTAAGTACGATGCTACTAAAGGACTTACTGTTAAAAACGGTGAGAACGATGTTGCTTATACATTAGATAGCAGTTCTGACTCTGGCTGGCAGATTACTTTTACTCCTGACAATTATGCTAACTACAAGGGACAGGATATTGTTATTACATATAGCGCAACTGTTACCGATGCTGCTTTAAGTGATACCGATCGTGATAATAAGGCAACTCTTAAATATGATAATAATAATTATGTTTTAGTAGATAAAGTAGATTACGTAACATGGTACACCGGAATCGTTAAGGTAGATGGCGCTGATACAACAAAGAAACTGGAAGGCGTAAAGTTCACATTGGCATGTAACGATGAGGCATTCAATGTTACTAAAATTGGTGATTATTATGTACCTGGCGGAGACTCTAATGAAGTGGTTACAGATGCAAATGGTCTTATAATAATTCGTGGTCTCGATAATGAGGATCAGGTATTTGTATTAACCGAAACAGAGACACAGGAAGGTTATAATTTGCTTGCTGGTCCTAAGAAACTTACACTTGTTCAGGAAACAACAGGAACTACGGCAGTAGCTACTGATGGTTTTGACCAGGTTGAGAATAATAAGGGCGCGACCCTTCCTTCAACAGGTGGTATCGGTACTACAATCTTCTACATCGTAGGTGGACTTCTCATCGTAGCTGCTGCAGTATTCTTCGTAGTACGCAGAAAAGGCGATGCTGAATAATTAAAAATAAGTTAGTTTAAAGAAAACGATACAAAATATTTACAGAATAAAATTACTTGAATTGAATCTTGTTTCTGCGGACTATACATAGAAACAATAATTTTGCTCGGGCAGGCTCATCTGCCTGCCCGAACATTTTATGTAATCAGACGATTACAGCATTTAGAAGTAAGATTTAGATTTAGAAAGATATATGGACGGAACGGAATGAAGAAACAAAAGAGGTGGTATAAAAACGTAACAAACCTCATATTCCTTGCAATTTTCATTGCAGGGCTTGCTATTTTTTTCTACCCGTCAGTAAGTAATTACGTTAATTCGAAGAACCAGTCGAGAGCAATTTCGAGTTATGATGAAGCCCTCGCCAATATGTCGAAGGAAGATTACGATAAATTCTGGCAGGCAGCTTATCAGTACAATGAGAATCTTTTTCAGAAGGGCTCCAATTTTGCCTTATCTGATGAAGAGATGAAGGAATACTATGAAGTGCTTGATCCGACAGGGACAGGCATCATGGGACATATTGAGATTGAAAACATCGGAGTGGATTTGCCTATATACCACGGCGTCGATGAGACAGTTTTACAGGTTGGCATCGGACATCTGCCGGGAACATCACTTCCTGCAGGTACCACGAATTCACATTCCGTTTTATCGGGACACAGAGGACTTCCGTCTTCTAAGTTGTTTTCCGACCTCGATCAGATGATAGTCGGGGATACATTTTTACTACATATAATGGATCAGACATTTGCATACGAAGTTGACCAGATCAACATTGTTCTGCCGGAAGAGACCGGCGGACTAGGTGTTACAGCAGGAGAAGATTATGTGACGCTGGTTACCTGTACTCCGTATGGTGTTAATACGCACAGACTTCTTGTTCGTGCAAAACGCGTTGATTATAACGAAGAGACAAAACTTATCGTGCCTGCTGATGCAACGAGGTATAATTATCTTGTAGTTGCACCTTTTATCGCAGCACCGATGATACTAATCCTGTTTATATGGTTCATGGCCAGCACTTCTAAGCCGAAAAAGAAAAAGGCTAAGGGAGAGAAGAGTAAGGGAAGTAATTGAGGTATATGTTATGAAAACGACAAAAAAGCTTAGGAAAATATTATGCAGCATAGCAGCTGTCAGCACCGTTGCAATGTTGCTTTTGCCTACAGGCGTTAATGCTCAAAGTGATGTGAGCTCAGAGACTTCCTCTGCCAGCTCCGGCGGATATTTTGATCCTGATAAAAAGGGTACTTTAAGCGTCTATTATGAGTATGAAGGCTATGGCAAAATGGCAGGTGTTAAGGCACATGTATTTAAGCTTGCTTCCATAGATAAGCATGGTGATTTCACTGTGGCGGATCCTTTTTCAGAGCTTGGTCTTGAAATCGAAGATATGAATTCGGTTTCATCCCATGATCAGTGGGAGGTTATTACAGATAAGGTTCTTAAGTATGTTAAGGAGAATGATGTAACTCCTTATGCTGAAGCAACTTCAGGAGATGATGGATTTGCTAAGCTTGGTACCGTTGATACAGGTCTTTATTATGGATACAGCGATCCTGTAGAAATAGATGGTGTTCGTTATGTCTATTATGATGTTCTTGCAGCTGTTCCAGGTCCTGTAATGCTCGATGAGACAGGAAGCAATGATTGGGATGGCACCTGGCAGAATGCTTCTTATGACGTTGTAGTAATTCCCAAGCGTGAAGCAAGTAAGCTGGAGGGCGACCCTGAAGATTTCAAGGTATACAAGCAGTGGGTTGATGCCGGTTCTGTAAAGAAGAGACCCAAGTCAATCAAGGTAAAGATTTATCGTGACGGCGAGTTGTATGAGACTGTCACACTGGATAACAGCAACAATTGGCAGTATGAATGGAAATGTGAGAAGGGACACAAGTTCTCTGTAGAAGAGGAAGTTGATTCCGAGAAATATTCCGTATCTGTTACACAGAATGAAACGAGCTTTGTAATCGTTAACACCAGAAAAGATGAAGAAGGTGGCGGAGACGAAGAAGGCGAGCACGTCGATGGACATAAGGATGAGAACGAGAGCGGTGGCGGCGGAGATTCCGAAACCAGGCAGGTTGAAGGTACCGATAATGAGGGAGAAATGCCTTCAGTTCTTGGTGCTATAAGAGATTTCATCGGTGAGCTTCCTGAAGTTCTCGGTGCAAGAAGACTTCCTCAGACAGGACAGCTTTGGTGGCCAATTCCTGTACTTGCTATCCTTGGACTGATTCTAATAATTCACGGAATCAGAAGTGAGAAGAGAAGAAAAGAGAAATAAGTTATTAAACTGTTATAGGGAGAGAGCAGGACAGTTTAGTATGCTATATGAAAAGAGGGGTTAAAGTTTTGGGGGACCTGTTTTGAGTTGTTTCGGGATGATTGTTTCCCGGGAAGGCGGTCTTAAATGATTACTAGAGGTAAGGTTTCCATATTACTTGGACTCGTGTGTTTTGCACTGGCGTTTTATATTTTTGCATATAATCGCGATGAGGATCTTTCAGCCGGTGTAAGTGCTGCGAATCTGCTAGAGGGCGTTGATGCACAGATAACGAATGTGCCTACAGATGCGACACCTACGGGAGAGATGAAGGCGGTAGATGTAAACGGACAGTCCTTTATCGGTATCATTACGATACCTGCAATCGATATCAGACTTCCGATTCAGAGTGAGTGGTCATCTGAGAATGCCAGGACTTCACCCTGCAGATATAAAGGTTCTGTTTATACTAATGATCTTATCGTTGCAGGCCATAACTACCAGAGACACTTTGGCAAGCTCAATCAGCTTAACAGCGGTGATACAGTTATTGTAACTGATATTGACGGCAGAGATTATTACTACGAAGTGACCTATACCGAGACCATCGGAACCTACGAAGTAGACAAGATGGATGAAGGTGAGTGGGATTTCACAGTATTTACCTGTACTATAGGCGGTGCAAGCCGTGTAACAGTACGCTGCGAGCTTGTAAAAACTGTAGAGCCCGGATCAGGCGATTCAATCATCGATGAAATTGAGAATGCCATCTCAAAGGATGAGTGATAAACATATCGCATATTGAGCTAGACTACTATTTATAAGAATAAGAAATCAATGGTACATATCTGTCAGGTTTGATGATATGTACCATTTTTTATGTGCAAATGTGGTAGAATGGATGTGATTAATTGATGACTAATCTAATATAGAAAGGATATAGATATGGCACTTGAAAAATTAAAACCCGCAGAAGTATTTAAATGGTTCGAGGAGATTTGCAATATTCCTCACGGATCATATAACGTTAAGAAAATCAGTAACTTTCTGGTAAAGTTTGCAAAGGACAGAAATCTCTACGTGCGTCAGGACAAAGAGTATAATGTCGTGATCAAGAAGCCCGGAACAAAGGGCTATGAGGATCATGAGCCTGTTATCCTGCAGGGACACATGGATATGGTTGCCGTTAAGGAAAAAGGCGCAAAGATCGATATGACCAAGGATCCCCTTAAGCTTAAGACAGATGGTGAGTTTATCTGGGCTGAGGGCACAAGTCTTGGCGGTGATGATGGTATTGCAGTTGCATACTGCCTTGCAATTCTTGATAGTGACAAGATTCCTCATCCGCCTCTTGAAGTTATCATTACTACCAATGAAGAAGTTGGTATGGATGGAGCTTTTGCTCTTGATTGTCATGATATCGAAGCAAAGAGACTTATCAATATTGATAACGAAGAAGAAGGCGCCATGATAGTCAGCTGCGCAGGCGGTGCTCGTTTTCATGGATATCTTCCTCTTACAAGAGAGAACAGAAGCGGTATTAAGGTTAAGATCCATGTAAAAGGTCTTAAGGGCGGACATTCCGGTGAGATGATAGTTAAGGGCAGAGGAAATGCCAATGTTATCATGGGAAGACTCCTGCTTGAGATCACAGACAGCCTTGAAATTGGACTTATAAGCTTAAACGGCGGCGTAGCGGACAATGCTATAGCTACAGACTGCGAAGCTGAACTTTTGCTTATGGGACTGGCTTCACAGACCCATGGCAATATAGTTGGACCTGATGTATCATTCTTCTCACTTTATGGCAAGCTTTCTCATATCGCATATAAAGTAGAAGAGGATCTGAAAAAAGAACTCGGAAACAGAGATCCCGGACTTTCAATTGTAGTGGAAGAGGTATTTGACAGCAGTCTTCCGCCTGAAAAAACAGACGTTGCTCATATGGCTTCAGTTAATCTCGATTCCAGCGTGGATGCATTTACAGAGGCTCATGAAAAGAGAGAAGTTATTTCAGGAATTATTCCCTGCAGCCAGGTAATTGAACTTGCAAGATGCATCTGTGCGATGCCTTTCGGAGTTCAGGCTATGAGCGATTCTATCGATGGCCTTGTAGAGACATCACTGAATCTTGGAATACTGAAAATTGTTGCAAATAAAGCCGGAGCAGTTGAGGGCAAAGAAGCTGCCAGCACCGGAGCAGGTATCGTTGATGAAGCTTTCCTTTTGGATTACTCAGTCAGAAGCTCCATTGCACCTGCTAAAGAAGCGCTCCTTCGAAAAATGGAGATTATCATCGAAAGTTTTGACGGAATTCATGAGACATCAGGCGAATACCCCGGATGGGCATATCGTCAGGATTCAGTTCTTCGTGATAAGATGGTTGATGTGTTCAAGAAAACCTATAAAAAGGATATGAAAGTTGAGGCAATTCATGCAGGACTTGAATGCGGATTATTCTCTGAAAAGATAGAGAATCTCGACTGTGTATCTATAGGACCCGACATGCAGGATATACATTCTACATGTGAAAAACTGAATGTTGCATCTGCAGGAAGGACTTTTGAGTATCTTTGCGCTGTACTCAAGGAATTGTAAGATAAAAAATACAAAATTAAAGAAAAGTTAGACAAATAAAATTTTAAGACCGTCTGGGCTGCAAACCCAGGCGGTTTCTACATTTCACGGAAATTTAATCTTGTCAAGTACGAATTTTGAAGAAATTCCTTCATTTTTGGTAGTGCAAAATGAAAAATTAATTCATATACTTATATAGTAAGCGTGTTAAAAATTTTATAAATTTTTTATAATTTATGGAGGGAATATGAGGAAGAGTATTGCAAGAAAACTTGCCGGTCTGCTCGCAGCTGTTGTTCTTACATCAACATTTGCGTCCGATTACAACAGTATCGGTGCCAGAGCTTCTGAAGTAACAGAGATTACTGAAGAGACTCTTGAAGCAGCAGAAGGCACAAACGAAGAGACTGTTGAAGAAACAGCTCCGTCTGACACTGAAGCAGAGACACCTGCTGAGGAGGAAGTTCAGGAAGAGGAGACCGTTGTAGAAGAGGTTACAGAAGCAGTTGAGGAGACTCCTGCAGAAGAGACACCTTCAGATGACAGCACTCCTGCTACTGAGGAAGCTGTAGATGCAGCTGACGAGGGTTCAGCTGAGGAAGTTTCTGATGCGGCGGGTGAAGGCTCCACAGAAGAGACTGGTGAGCCTCAGGAGGAAGCTCCTGCAGAGGAGACACCTGCAGAAGAGACACCTGCAGAAGATGAGCTTCCTACAGAAGAGATCGCTTCAAATGCAGCAGATACATCTGCTACAGAAGAGGTACCTGCTGAGAAGGAAGAGAGAGTTAAGGAATTCAAGGCTTCAAAGGAGATCGATGGTATTCTCGTATCTCTTTATGCTGAGCCTGAAGTTCTTCCCGATGATGCTGTTCTTGAAATCCAGAAGGTTGAATCTTCTGTTGAAGAACAGATCAAGGATAAGATCGATGATGAGATGGGTGAGAATGTAGAAGTATCAAAGACATTCTCTTATGATATCAACATCTTTTCAGAGAGCCATGATGGCTATGTACAGCCTGAAGATGGCACAGTAGAGATTAGATTCTCTAAGATTGAAGAAGCAGCAGATAAGGATGTTGATCTTGCTGTTTATCACGTAAAAGATGACATTTCTGATGTTGAAGCTATCACAGAAGTAACTGACAGCACAGCTCAGGAGATCAAGATTGATGCAGAGCACTTCTCAATTTATTCAGTTGTACTTTATGGCACATGGGGAACATCCTTTAGCTTTAATGTTGAAACTGTTGTAAAAGAGAATGGCGAGAACAAATCTATAGGTAATGATGGCGTCAGAAAAGCAAACATTGACTGGGTATTGTTTGGTGATTCTGTTTCCGCAGAAGAAGTAGCACCCAAGATCAGTGATTATGCTTTTGATTATGCTGTAGTAGAGGTTAAGGGTAAGGAGACAAAATTTGACTACTTCCGCAGACCTACAGCATCAAATGAAATCGTGGTTGGAGATTGGGATACATTCCTTTTGGTAATTCCTTATTTCGAGGAGACCGCTAGTATTGGAAAAGATACAGTTATCAGATTCTACTATAAGAAGACCAGTTTCGATAAATATGAAACAAGAGATCACATCGATGTTGGATTTACAGGCGAGAAATTTAAAGAACTTGTAGAGAATGGTGCTTCAGTAAGTGTTAGCATTACTCCTG
>JAEEGL012673388.1_pt1 | contig 29255 bp, 27 predicted proteins | sample 9134231 | NCBI WGS metagenome assembly JAEEGL01 (sample SAMN16246548, study PRJNA631951) | gut metagenome | biome: gut microbiome; feature: rumen; material: fiber-attached | host: Bos | place: Iran: Karaj | collected 2018-10 | reverse complement strand
ATTGGAATTGGAAAGATTATCCACCACCACAGAATATCCTTCCGCAATCAGCTCAATCAGCGTATGGAAACCAATATAGCCCGCGCCTTTAAGACTAAACATAAAATGAAATGACAGTATTTATACTCCCAGCCAGGAGGGCATAAACCATCACCCTAAATCCCCATACAAGTCTTCCTTATATACCCCGTCCGCGATCAGTTTTCTGAAACTGTTTACCACAGCCGGTTTGTCTTCCTTGTATGTGACACCAAACCATCTGTCATGAGAGGACAGCACGGTAAACGCTACGCCCTCTTTTAACATACCGTCCGCAATAATGGGAAGCAGATATTCATCTTTCTTCGGATCAGACAGATTTTCCAAAAATACAGGAAATCCTTTTTTCAGTACATCCATAAATTTCTGCGGGTAGCACCAGAAATTCATAGATACCAGCGATTTCGTGTCAATCGCACAGCCGTCCGCCTCTGCGCCGGACACTGTTTTTATAATATTTTTCGTTTCTTTGATGCCAACCAGTTTCCCGTCCTGCACAGAACAAATACCACGGGTCACGCCGCCATTAACGGATAAGGTGTTCTTTAACACGTAACCGACCAGGCCATACTGTTCCTGATCCAAAAACTGCGCGGCTTTTACAAAACCTTCTTTGCCGTAATAATCATCGGCATTAATTACGCAAAAAGGGGAATCCAGCAGACTGTCACAGGCCAGAACAGCATGCCCGGTACCCCAGGGCTTGGTTCGCCCTGCCACCTTTTCTTTTCCGGTGAAGTCAGGAATATCAGACAACTCCTGAAACGCGTAGGCCACTTCCACATGGTGGGCATTACACACCTTTTCGATTCGGTTGCCAATCACTTCACGAAAATCCTTTTCTATGTCGTGGCGGATGATAAAAATAATTTTATTAAACCCGGCCGCAACCGCATCGTGAATGGAATAATCAATAATAATGTGACCGTAATCATCCACCGGTTCCAACTGTTTAATTCCACCGCCAAAACGGGAACCAATTCCCGCTGCTAAAATGACTAGTGTTTTGTTCATAAATAGTGTCCCCTTTGTTAATATTAAAATCTCTTCAACTCAATTATATCCATTAGTCCTTGACATATAATAAATACTTTCTTAAATACACGACTTTTCCTAAAAAAAAGCATAGAACCGCTGTACATAAAAACGTTATTGTCCAAAGTAATAATACTTTCACTGGCAAAATTACTTTTAATCCTTTTATACTTTTTTCAAATAACAGTAAAACCGGATAGTGCATCAGATAAATAGCAAAAGAGAACCGGCTTACGTATCGTACGATATTAATAAGCTTACAGGTAACAATGCCATAAGTCCTTTCTTTAGTGTTGTTAAAGCTAATCTTAAAATAAACAAAAATGCTCAAAGCGCAAATTGCTAAAGTTCCCCAATTATACCAAACATTGCGGGTTATCCCCTGCGAATACAAAAACAATTGAATGTTAACAGTAATAATAAACGAAACAACTGCCATTACAACAAGAACCGGTTTTCTAATTCTATCAAATACGCCTTGTAATACAAGAAATCCTAAAATAATATAATAACCGTATAGACCGCCACTAAATCCAGGATCTAACCGGGAATATGCTTTTTCACCAAGTATATCCATTAACATAGGCATCACAAATAGAGAAATCGCCAGTAGCCCCATTGGGAACTTTAAAACATTGGTATCAATATTGGTCAGCGCTTTAGAAAAAATAGGTAAAAAAAGATACATTCCTATTATCATTGGCATATACCACATATGAGCCATGGGAAAATTAACTAAAAACACTATTTCTTTAGCTATTATATATAAGTCCGGTAATTGTTTTTGTACCACAATTAAGAAAAAATTATAGATTATAACCCAAATCTCTGTTGTCACAAAGAGCCGTAACCAATTATTCTTCCAAAAAGCAATACAGTCATCATTAGAAAACTTTCTTCCCAAAATCAAATATCCTGTTAAAAACAAAAATAAAGGAACACCTACTCGACCCATTGTAAAAGCAGACGCCGCAAATATTTTCGATACTAAACTAAGACTTTTAAAATAGCCTGCACTCATCGTATATACGTGTTCAGTAGCGTGTACCAATACAACCGCTATTATAGCAAAACTTCTTGCTAAATCCAAAAAAATAATTCTTGTGTTTGGCTTCACCAGTAATAAACTCCTCTTTTCAATATATCTACCATTTTTTGACTGGTTTCGTATTGGTAAGGCATTTTGTCAATTAAAACTATTGATTAAATACTTCTATCAATCTTTTTAAAAAACCTGGGGCTTCTCCTAACTGTTCCACAAACAATTGCCAAAATTAAACAAAGAACAGTTATTATACATCCTTCTTTAAAATATGGAACACTATAATGCATATCTATTACATTATTTCCATTATCCAATGGTATAAGCATCAGACATTTTCCAAAAAGCTTCGGTTTAATCGTTTTTCCATTTTTGGTTACATTCCATCCCTTGTGAAACGGAACAGACAAATATAACATCTCATTCTCTGTAGCTTTCACTCTACATTTTATATCTCCATTTTTAATGTCTATATCTTCTATTTCTCCTGCTCTGATTCTTTTACTGACTTCATCTAATACTTTTAAATCTAAAGCATAAAACTGTTCTTCCCTAATCTGTATCCCTTTCCTCGTTTTCAGATTCAACTGTATCTCTTTTTCATCTTCAGAGACAGGTATATAAAAAACGCTGGGAGACAACCATGTTGAATAACTGGTAATTCTAGTTTTTCCCCTTGTGATTTCTCCCTCCATTTTCTCATTCCATGGAATATTACCATACATTACATGCTCATTAGATGGCACTGCTAAAGTGTAGAGCAACGTATTTCCCTGTTGTTTTTTTGAAAAATCTACTGGCTTATATAGTTTTACTGGTTCCCCAATCAACTGGCCATATAAAGCATTCTGATATTCAAAAGGATTTGGCGCAGCTAAACAATTATCGAGTAGTTCATTATTTTTGTAAATAAATGCCATTGGCAAGGCAAACCTGTTAACATACGTTTTTTTTCCATCATATGAAAAACCGACTTTCCCTAACTCTTCAAGCCCTCTTATAGGATATTTAGATAGAATGTATTTCACACCAAGCAAAGAGTCTGCACCGATAATAGATGAATGAACAACTTTTATTCGTTCGAATTCGGTTCGATATCCTATACGATCTAAGAAACTCATCTGTAAATTATCAGGACAGGAAGTATAACTGGAAATCGAAGGGTAATTAAAAGCCAAAGATTCATTATACTGTGCAGGCAATCCTTTTGCATACGTACTTCTTGAAGAAGTCTGTGAAACTCTATAGTAACTATTGTCGTGTTTTTTTATATTATCTACTAATGTTTGAGTGTTTCTTTCGTAATCTATAAACTTATTAACGTTATCATAGTGATAGTGCTTCATCAAAAGCTTTCCGTTTAATCCCAATTCAACCAACGTAATCACAAGAAGAAAAACCGTAAAGCATACTGTTAAATGTTCAGTATTATCTTTTGCAGATAATCGTTTTAAACAAAAGTAAGCCAGAAACAAAAATATGGCTGTATAGCAAAAGTATCTTAAATCTGTAGTTGGCCTATCATAGTTTAACAAAAGCAGACCTATAACGAAGCATCCTATTGGCCTAATTATATTTACCATTGTTATGCCACTCTCTAAGTTTTCATAAAAATGAGCTGCTATAAACACCATAGAGAAAAGCCCGACATACGAATAGCGAAACCAATAACTGGACGCATCTTTTAACAACGAGAAAAGAAAAAACAGCGGTTGCCAGTAAAACATCAAAACAGTAAACAAAAGAAATACATTTAAAACAACTCTTTTAGTAATATCCAGCTCTTTATTATAATTAAATAATAAGCAACCTAATAAAGGTATGCTTCCACAAAATAAAGAGACATGATCCTTACTGCTAACAGACCCAAGCGCATAATACTGAACGACAGATAAAATATTCCCTTTGAAAGAATTAGTTAAAAGATTCCAATCGAAGTCTTTTCCCACTCCATCTCGAAGCAAAGCGATTGATGGCAAAAACAAAAACGCGCTTAAACAGAGTCCGATAAGCATAGCATATGCGTAACGAAATAATCTTTTAACAAAAAGGCTAAAGGTTTTCTGTTCCGGCAGCAAAAAAAACTCGCTCAAAAAATAAAAAAAAGAAAACAAACAGTTTATTCCGCCCGAATACCAATTAAAGATAACAGAAAAAGCAACCGATATACCTAATAAACGACTGCCTTTTCCAATAACATTTTGATATACACCCGCTAGTATTACCGGTAACAAATAGAATCCGTCTAGCCACATAACATTGCTGGCCTGAGCAAAAGTATACTGACCAAAAGAATAGGAAAAAGAAAGACAAAGCAATATATAAAGCGGAATACGAAAGCGAATGCATAAATAATAAGTCATAGCAGCAGCAGCAATTGCTGCTTTAAGTGCCACGATTAAATCGAAAAATGAATGTAACTGTTCTTTTTCAAAAAACGCTACCAACACGTTTAACGGCGAAGCAAGATAGTAACTAAATACTCCGAAACTGGTTCCGCCCAAAGTGTTCGACAAAGAATATCTGATATTATTTTTACCATGAATGACATCTTTTAAAAATGCAAAAAAATCAAGATATTGGATATTAGCATCCATCCATGCCAAAGACTGATTCCCAAAAGGCGCATAACGATATATCTTATATAATGCAAGCATGAATAAAAAAGATATTATAAAAGCTGACAGACAACATAACTTTTTATTCATGTTTAAATTATGAAGATACTGTAACATATTACTTACTCTCTCTTTTTTATAATATATCTAGGACGTTGTTTTGATTCCATATAAATACGACCTATATACTCACCCAGCACACCTATACCAATTAACTCAACACCTCCCAAAAAAAGCATCGTAACCATAATAGATGTGTATCCGGGAACATCATTGCCGAAAAGCAATTTTGAAACAACACGATATCCTCCGTATAAAAATGCTCCTGATGCCACCATCATTCCAATATATGTCCAAATATGCAGCAACGTTGTTGAAAAGCTGGTAATCCCTTCCATGGCCAATTTCCACAATTTCCAACCGTTAAATTTAGTTTGCCCGGTTGATCTCTTTGCTCGCTCATAGGTGACCACTGCTGTTCTACCACCTACCCAGGACAAAATTCCTTTCATGAACAAATTACGTTCTGGTAATTCTTTAATATGTTCCACAATATCACGACTGAGCAAACGGAAATCTCCAACATTTTCTTCTATTTTCAAGTTGCTGATTTTGTTGTTAAACTTATAAAACAATCTCGCCGTTTCTCTTTTAAAAAATGTATCACTACTACGGTCTATTCGTTTTGCCAAAACCATATCCGCCCCATTTTGCCATTCTTTTATTAGCTGCGGAATTACTTCGATTGGATCCTGTAAATCAACATCCATGGGTATTACTGCGTCACCCGTCGCATAAGTCAAGCCAGCCATCAGCGCTGCCTCTTTCCCGAAGTTGCGCGTAAATGATAATGGTAAAACCAATGCATCCTGATCAGACAGCTCATAAATCAGTTTCTCTGTGTTGTCCTGACTTCCATCATTAATAAAAACAATTTCTACTTCATAGGATTGAAGTGCTTCATAATCACGTATTTCTTTGTAAAAAATAGGAATTGCTTCTTGCTCATTAAAAACAGGTACGACTAATGAAATTTTCAACATTGCCCTCACTATCCACAATTAAGTGTTTAAGCTATCTCTGACCTTAACTTGCTTTTTTAATCAAATCCCTTGGCTTTGGTTAGCTTATCATCCAAAAAACTTCCGTTTCAAAAACAGACCGCCTTTCTTAATCCAGTTCTGGGGCTCCATGAAAGAAACGTTCTGTTCTTTATATGCAATCCGGTTCTTCTCCAGCCACACATCCAGCAGGCGCTCACTCACAAAGCCAAACACGCGGGAGTTATAGGCATCAAAGGAAGAAATGTCCAAGCATTTTTCCAATTCAAACAGGACGTCAAACATCCATTGGCAATAGGCATCGAACAAATCCCGCCTCATGACGAACATATTGAACATGTGTGCCCAGGTCCGGTTCATCACCTTGGCAAACGCCGCACTGTATTCCGGGTACTTTTCCTGAATAATCCGTTCCGTTTCGTCAAGTCCAATTGAAGGATGAGCATGGTTGTAGTGGCTACGGTTCGTTTCAATATAATAATTCCGCTTATCCGCCACCACTACCGGATGGGCAGACAAAAGTTTCTCCCATTCTTCTGCACACAGTATCTGATCCTTTTTCGCTTTTATATTCCGTACTTCCTTACGGGTAAAATACCGACGGTAATGCACCAGACCGACATAATCCGCCTCTAAATTCTTCCAGGCCCAATACAGACCGGTCAGTTCACAAAAATGCGCATTTTTAGCAGAAATATTATCGCCTGTATTGTCTTTTGTATAGCCTAAATCCGGCTTGCCCTGAGCCCCTACATGCAACGGAAAATACGCCGTATCCTCCGGCATCCAGTACGGTTTATGCGCTGCCACAAGAATTTTAATGTTCATACATGGTCACCTTTCTTTTATCATCATTTTTCAACATAATTCTGATGATATTCATTTGTACTTCAAAAGTTTTTCGACTGTTTTTGGCATGAGTATCTAAAACTAACCCGCACACCAGCGATAGAAAAGCAGTCAGCATGGTTACAACGCTCACTATCAATGTTGGAAACCGGGGAACAAGACCGGTCTTAAAAAAACCTTAAAAACAGGTATAAATAAAAACAACGAAATTACTGCCAATAATAAAGCTATAATTCCAAAAAACTTCAGCGGTGATAATCCCGGTACAGGTTAAATATGGTCAGCAATACCTTTACCCCATCGGAATATGCGTTTAGTTTGCTCTCGCTGCCTTCGGGTCTGTCGCGATACTGTACGGGGATACTTTGAATCAACAAGTTTTTATCCAAAGCGTGTATCGTCATCTCTGTTTCAATTTCAAAGCCCCAAGAAAGAATCGGAAAACTTTTTACAAAAACCGGACTAAATGCCCTATATTCCGTCATAACATCTAAAACCTGTTTTTAGGACGCCATAACACATTAATCGCCCGTCCCACAATTTCGTTGCCAAAGTTATGAAATTGTAGGCTTATCTACAATTGGAAGCATTTCCTTCGGCGTTGCTTTCGTAGCTAGCAATAAGCGGGTGCCTAACCCTGCTACTGGAATTACTGCTCTTGTAATGGTTTTTATGATATTTCGCATATTAAGTCTCCGCTTCTATGAATATTAATATAATTAATCAGACAGTATGACCTGCAACTTTAAAGATTCACTATCCATCGAATTCTAGGAATATGCTGCAATACTACACTTATCAGATAGCTTACTATGAAAACGATACATGTAAAAAATAATCTGATATAAAAATAATTTTCATTGAAGGGATAAATATGTCTAAGAAAATCAATGATGATTCCATGCACAAAAAAAATCCCAAAAACATTTTTGCTAATTGAGCTTATTACATTTGGAAAAATACGTTTATTGTCATAAATTAAAGATAAGCAAAATAAAGCAATCAGCAATATCGGCATAAAAATCGTGGAGTAATTGTAAGAAGTGCTAATTAATTGATTTTTTGTCACACTTACACGATACCCCCAATAAAAAGGAACGAGTTGTGATATCATTCCAAAGAAAAAAAACTGCCATTTATTTTTTTCAAAAAATAAAAATTGCTTTTTTATGAACCCACCGATCATAAAAAATAATATAAAATAACCATTTGCTAATGGATTAAACCTATAAATGAAGGGCATGACATCTTTAATCAAAGTCATATTTTTGTTGTTTAACATTAATAAATCGATAAGCACCTTTATAAGATTAATCCCGACAGTAAAAAATAATGTTAAGACAAAAATGTATTTATAATAATCAAAAGCATTATCATCTAAAGCGCTATCGTATGCTTTTTTCAATATAGGAAATACAAAATAAAGAGCAAGCAAACTTTGCAAAAACCACAAACCACCTGTATTACGATTCGGTGTAGTCAACACATTTTTTATTAATAAATCAATATTTACCGGTATACCTGCAATAAAAGATTTTAATAAAGTCATGACGCTTGCCCAAAATATTATCAATATGAAAATTTTCTTCATCTTTTTCAAATGCTTTTCCATCTCAAAGCCTTTAGGTAATAACAGAAAGCCATTGATCATTACAAAAACCGGTACACCTTCTGCAATTATACGAAAAAAGAATTGTATTATATTGCTTGAAGATCTATTGGCTAGAAAATTTGGGTACCACAAACCGGTATGTAACGTTATGACCAAAAAAATAGCAATTACCTTTAAAAAGTCAATATATACATATCTCTGCGTATTTTCTACAGAACTGATCTTTTCCATTAATTTGGCATTTTCCCTTTCATTAAAGAAACTATTCCTTTTTACCGTTCAGCATCATCTTTATAATATTCATCTGCACTTCAAAGCCCTTTCGGCTGTTTTTAGCATGTGTGTCCAAAATCAAACCACATACTAATGATAAAAAAGCAGTCAGCAACATCACAGTACTTACGATCAACGTAGGGAACCGGGGTACAAGACCGGTTTTTAAAAATTCCGTAAGCACTGGCACAAATAAAACCATTGAAACGGCTGCCAAAAGCAATGCGACAATACCAAAAAACTTCAGCGGCTGATAATCACGATACAAATTGAATATCGTAAGTAATACTTTCATGCCGTCCGTATAGGTATTCAATTTGCTTTCACTTCCCGCAGGACGATCACGATACTGCACCGGCATACTTTGAATCAACAAATTCTTATCCAGCGCATGTATCGTCATCTCTGTTTCAATTTCAAACCCTTTGGACAAGATTGGAAAACTTTTTACAAACATTGGACTAAAAGCTCTGTATCCTGTCATTACATCTAAAATCTGTTTCTTAGGATGCCATAATACATTGATAGAATGCCTTACGATTTCATTGCCAAAGTTATGAAACGGTCGTTTGTTCTCTTCAAAATAGGTAGAAGACAATCTGTCTCCAATTACCATATCGGCTTTTCCCTGCAACACTAAATCACACATCTCTTTGGCGTTTTCTGCCGGATAGGTGTCGTCCCCGTCAATCATCAGATAGCAATCCGCTTCAATATCACGGAACATGGAACGAATCACATTGCCTTTACCCTGCCTGTATTCATAGCGAACTAGTGCTCCGGCATTACGGGCAATTTCCTCTGTGCGGTCAGTTGAATTATTATCGTAAACATATATTGTCGCATCAGGCAAAGCTTTTTTATAATCGGTAATCACTTTTTCAATGGTTATCGACTCATTATAACAAGGAATCAGAATTGCTATTTTATCCATATGATGTAGCTCCATTTTAATATATACCTATTCTTCTTTTTTTAATGGTGCAAAAGCATGAATCTCATTTCTTCGTTCCCGCCACTTCATTCTGATATATATACATACACCAACCCAATAGCAACGGCGCAGTATACGTTAACGGATATAAATACCGGCGACCTTCGAAATGAATAGAAAGAGGCGCCAGCCAACAACCTAACACGATAGACAGTAGCACTGGAATTAGCACCAGATAATACTTCACACTTTTGTTCTTCCAGTTGCGAAGAGCAGTAGTCAACGCAAATACCGGCAATAAAGCTGCATATAACCCATAAGAAAGGACTCCTCCCCAAAGGGGGGTGTGATAGATATTATGATATGCATTTTGTACAGCATCCGCAGTCTTTTTGGCAAACGCAGGCCGTACCGGAACCCAATCCGGGATAATAGTTTTATCCAGTTGACTATGCCAGTTCATATTCATTAAAGGATCATACTCACAAAATGAGAACCAGCCGCTGAGCATAGCCTGAAACGCTTCTATATATGTATACGGATGACGCAAGAATTGCGCAGCCCAAACTTTCAGATACTTAATATAATCCAATGTCCTTCCTCTCTGATGATACCCTTTAACGGGATCAGCACTAACAGGATTGTAGTTTTTAGCTAACTTGTCATAGTCCAGAACTTTTGATAAAACAGCTTTCTCTGAAAGAGTGATATCCTTTGAATGATACCTAACATAACGCGCAGTTTGCTGAAAGGGTATGGATAACATTTCCTGTACACCGCCACGACCTGCACCGAGCATATGTCGGGCTAATGGCATAATACCCGCTGCAAAAACAACCATTGTGATAATAATGGTTATAATTTTACGTTTATTATCTATTTTAGCTAAAAGCAGAGTAATAAGCGAAAAAAACACCACATACATGCCAACTTTTTTAGTCAACATACAAAAGACAGATGCCGCCAATAATTTATATAAAAAACTCCGTTCTTGAAGTGCTACTCCATTTGTTCTTATGACCTCAATTAAATAAACAAAAAAGAATACATATATCCAGGAAAACAGCGCATCCTTTGACACAGTCTGAACACTGGCTGCATATAGGGGCAAAATGCAGTACAACAGTAATAAGAAAAATGAGCAAAGTTCGTCCAATCCAAGTTTATTTCGCAAAAATAAAACTGAATAAGAAAACGAAAAACTTGTCAGGCAAGCCTGCAAAATGACATATGTAAAAATAGCAAAATGCCAGTTTCCTGTCAGTTTCGCAAACGGCACTAGCAAAGCACCAATGAAAAATGTGTCAAAAACCGGGTGATGATCGGACAAAACGCCTTTGGCCCCCCCAGTCTCCGTCCATCTGATAAATTGAGACAACTGCCCCCATGTGTCATTTATCAGTGTCCCCGGATACAAGGCAATTAAAACAGGAAGCCAACAGAACAAGATAATACATGCAACCTTGTATACAGCAAATCTGTCGTTCAAGAACTCTTCAACTCGGTGAGAAAAGGTCGTTTTTTTCTTCTCCGAGTCCGCAATGGAAAAATAACCATATAAAATTGCTCTGCTTCCAATATTTAATCCCACGAATCCTATGAACATAAAAAACACACTAATACAAAATTCCATGTTCAAAGGACAAGATCCGGTACGGATATAGTATGGTGATGCAGAAAATGCATAAGCCAAAACCACACATAAAAATATATCCATTTTTGAAACGAAAAAAATCGTGCTATACACTTAATTTGCGCCTCTTTACACCCCATCTATAAGCTTCTCTAAAAAAATGTGTTTCATTATAGCTCTCTTTAGCATATTATGCGATAACTCGAAAAAGATCATTAACAATAAAAACGACATCATCCCAATATTTTTTTTACCGTGTACAATGCACTCTTAATCACATCGTCCATATCGTAATATTTGTACTCTGCCAGCCGTCCGCCAAAAATAACATTTTTCTCATTTTTAGCAAGTTCTGCATATTTTACGAACAAAGCCTGATTTCTTTCATTATTCACCGGATAATAAGCCTCTTCGCCCGGCTTCCAGTCTGCAGGGTACTCTTTTGTTACGTAGGTTACCGGCTGCTTTCCAAATTCAAAATGTTTGTGCTCAATACTTCGGGTATAAGGTACTTCCCGTTCCGTATAATTCACTACCGCAACACCCTGATGGTTTTCTTCTTCTAACCGTTCCGTTTCAAAACGCAGACCGCGATATTCCAATTGCCCCAAGCAATAGTTAAAGTACGCATCAATCGGTCCAGTATAAACTACTGTTTCAGCAACACCTCTATACTCTTCCCTCTGTCGGTTATAATCCACGCCCAGGCGTACCTCAACACCATCTAATAATGCATCAATCAGCTTATTATACCCTCCAACAGGAATCCCCTGATAGCGGTCATTAAAGTAGTTGTTATCAAAAGTGTAACGTACTGGCAGACGTTGTATGATAAACGCCGGTAATTCTGTACAGCTTCGGCCCCACTGCTTTTCCGTATATCCTTTAATCAGTTTCGTATAAACATCGGTGCCTATTAAAGAAATCGCCTGCTCTTCCAGATTCTTCGGTTCCCCTGTAACCGCTTTGCGCTGCTCCGCAATTTTGGCCGCAGCTTCCGCCGGGGTTACCACGCCCCACATCTTGGAAAAAGTATTCATATTGAAAGGCAGATTATATAGTTCCCCTTTATAATTAGCAACCGGAGAATTCACAAAGTTATTAAACTCCACAAACTGATTCACATACTCCCATACGTCTTTGTAATCCGTATGGAAAATATGGGCGCCGTATTTATGGATGTTGATACCCTCTTTTTCCTCACAGTAGATGTTGCCGCCGGTATGATTCCGGCGTTCAATAACCAAAACCGATTTCCCATGTTTTTTCACTTCATGAGCAAAGACAGCACCGAATAAACCGCTGCCAACGATTAAGTAATTGTACATAGAAAGATCACCTCTGTTAATTATTTATACTCGACATAAATAAATCTCTTCTTGCGCTATTTTCAAAATATTTCAATCAAATCCTATAATAACAGTCTCAATCTACCCACTCTTTTTAGCAAGTAAGGCCAAATAAAACGGATTGTATGCCAGGTCAATCATATGATGCGCCACAACACAATTAACGACAATAACTGTTAATATAACAAGAAAATACAAATCACCCTGATATTTTTTACAACACCAGTAATGAATAAGAAAAACTAAAAACAAAAATATAATTCCATAACGTAAGTAAACAAGTAAATAAGAACAGTCAATAAAAAAATAATTATTACCTAAAAAAACCAACGAACCGCCGTTGCCATTCATCGGTACCGTCTGTCCAAATAAAGTTAACCCGTAGTCCTCCAAAGCTTTACTGCCAAATTTTAAGCGTCCACTTAACAACTTGTCAAAAAGACGGAAAAAGGTTATATTCGGTTGGAAAAAATAACTCATAAAATGCATGAAAAGAAAACCTATGACCGGGATATATGGAATGGCACTGCTTACGAATCCCTTAAACTTGGACAAAGAAAAATCCTTATCCCAGGTAAATGTCTTATTTAATCGGATTAAACTGATTCCAATAACCAAGAATAACATAGTTATGGAATCTAATCGTGTATCGCAAAAAATGTAAACAAGAGTTGAAACAAATATTCCTGCGAACAGATGTCTCTTTTGAATTGAATCTTTTATAAGGTAGTAATATGCACATAACAGAAAAAAAATATGAGCCGCGAAATCCGTTGGATATATAGTTCCAAAAGAGTTTCTTTCTACCACATAATCCCTAATATAGACCAAATCCTCAATAATGTCCAAACGAGATGCAACAAATGCAGTTAATAAAACCACCACTACACCCGTGACATAGGTTTTTAATAATTTTACAAAGTCGACGCCTTTACACCCCAATAATACAATACCGAAAACCAAAACATTGTGGTACGTTGAAAAACCTATCACTAAAAACGCATCTACGATGAGTACCGCGCCAAACAATAACATCTTACCATTGTATTTATCAAATACAATAATTTTCAACACTATTAAAAACAATGCCAGATACTTCTCAACTCTGAAAACGATGCCTGGAAATATGAACATGGTTGTTTGCAGGCACATAAAAATAACATGTACTAAAAAAACTGAAAGAAACAGCCTTTCCCCATTTTTCGGATCAAGGTAAAAAGATTCCAGCCATGCAATCACAGGATTACGTTTTGTACCGCCTAAACACTTCATCAGAAAGCTCCGTACTAAAACTGCCAATCAAACATTTATCATTCTCTTATAAAAAAGCCAAAGAACCGGCCATAACAAACCTAAAAAAACACCAAAAGCAGAATACTTTATTAGGGTCTTAACCGGACTTGCAGAAACTAATGTAACTGGTTTGTTCATACGTTCATAATACGTTTTACTGTTTTGGAAATCTGCAAATTTCCGTTTAAAATCAGCTAATGTGTTTTTATTCCATTTTAATTCATTTTGTGCTTCTATCTGTTTTTTTCTCAACCAGTCGGAAGTTATAACATACTGTTTCTTAATAACCTTTTTCAATGCATGCGGAATTGCAATATCATTTTTTGTGGATTCCATCACTCTTTCAACAACTTCTAGAACCTTTTGTGTTTCCGCCATATCATAATGATGAATCTGGATATTAATATTATTGCCTCGTTGTACACATTCAATAATATTATCCATAAACAAATTCTTATACTCAGGCAAAGCTTTTTTTACTTCATTTTTTACTATTCCTAACTCAATAACATTTCTATAAATTCCTGTCAAACCCTTGATTTTTTCTTCTTCGTTTAAATCTGTTTCAATTATATAACTGATTTCCGCTGTTTGAACATTACTGCTGTCAATTTTCAGGAACAAGGCGTTATCAATAAACTTTTGCTGAACATCTATCTGCGCCTGAGTCGTATTGATATTAGCTTCAATACCTCGAATTGCCTCGTCAAAATTCTTCATTGATTTCTCATAAGTCTCTATCTTTTCTTTTTGATCGCCCGTTTGTGTACGCTTAAAGCGATAATACCCTATGCCCGCACACGCAATCATGGACAAAATAACCGAAATACAAACTAATTTTTTCATAGAAAACAGTTCTTTAAAAAAATCACGTAATTGGAATTCTGTCATGGTTATACCCCCCTAACCACTTATTTTAAAACCTTGAGTTTTTCTTTTACCGGTATTAATATTTCCATGAAAAACTTTTCTTTCATAACATACAAACAAGCTCCATATACAGCAAAAAACATGATCCCGGAAAGAAGCAACACATAAAAATCTTTCCAGGCTAATGATTTGCACCACCAGGAACCCCCCAGCGCTACCACTATTGCCAGAAAGATTTTCCCGTACTCAATGCGTCCCAACGCCTTCGCAATATTAACCTTATCTCTGCATTTACGTGCGTAATAGATTTGCAGCACTAATACTGTTAATTCTGCCAACAGGTTACTTACTGCGGCTCCAACCACAGAAAATGTAGGAATTAATAAAAGGCAGGCAATCAAATCGGTTACGCCGCCACCTGCAACAGAATAAAACACTTCTTTTTCTTTTCCTAACGGAACTAAAACCTGTATACCGATGACATTTGAAAGACCAATCAAAAAGATAGTTGGTAATATAATCTGCATAGGCAGAATCGCCCCGTCAAAGTATTTTCCGGAAAGAAAGTGTATACCGTTTGAAGCAAACAGCATAAAATAAGCAATCAGAGGTAATGCAAGAGCACAAACAAAATGAATCGCTTTGGCACTGATCCTTGAAAAATCTTCAAATAAGCCTTGTTTCACATAGTACGATGCCCTGGGCAACAGTACTGCTCCTAATGCGGTCACAATACTTACCAGTATATTTTTAATCTTCATAGCACTGTCATACAGACCCACATCCGCATTGGTCTTCATAAGTCCCAGCATAACAGTGTTCAACTGTGTATAAATGACAATAGCACATGCGGTAGCAAAAAAAATCAACACCGGCTTTATATGTGGTTTAAAGTTATATTCAGAAAAAACACGAAAGGTAATATATTTACGCAGATTATAAAAATTCAATAAATTAGATGCAGATGCTGCCAGAATGGTAATAGCGCCATATACCATATAATCCTGTTTGGTGTGAATAAAAAGAAATGTGGCTGCAAGTGCCACAAACTTAAAAAAGATGGAACGAATGGTGATATAACGATATTCTTCCATCGCTTTATACAACCACTCTACTCCCAGCGCTTCCAAAAAAATTGTGCTGCTCATAATCAGGTACAAGGTTTGTTCTTCCGCAAATCTCGGTACCAAAAAAATAGTGATTAAAAGCAGAATATAGCTTATTCCTGCCATCCCCAAGTTAATAGAGAGCAACTCCTGCACCATTTTTGACAACGCCCGCCGGTCATCCCTTACCCCTGCACAGGCACGGATGCCATACATGGGAATCCCTAACCTTGCCAACAGTGCGAAATACGCAATTACAGATGAAGCCATGGCGACTTTCCCCATACCTTCCGGCAAAAGAATACGAGAAACATAGGGAAATGTAATAAGTGGGAAAAGAAATGAAGACAACGTTAGGATTGCATTCATTATAAAATTAGATTTAATTGATTTTTGTTGTGGCATAGCTAAAAAATTTTATATCGCACAATTAAATATGTATTTAATTATCTAAACATTAATACTTATAATATTCTGTAATAATGTTGTCAATCGACCTTAAGGCGCTTTTCGTAAAGAAGCCTGACGCAATTTTTGTCTGCAAATTCTTAATATTATTTATCATCAGATTATATTCTTTAATACCAATTTTGTGAATTTCTGTAGAAATATCCTCTAAAGAACCAACCACTATTCCAATATTATATGATTGTACAAACTGTGCAATAGCCGCCTCTCTCCACACAATAACCGGAAGTCCTGCCACAATATACAAAGATAATTTATGCGGATTATTATAACGCATATATTCGCCGGTTTGTCCTTCGCAAGTTGACGTAGAATCGCCATCCCAAATAAGGCCAAAAGATCCCTTTAATTTATAAGGAACTTCATCAGGAGAAAAACTACCTGAATAATTGATATTGCCCCATTTTATTAAATTCTTATCAAAACCGGGTCCATACAAAACGAACTCAATATTCAAATCTTGCATTGCTATATCCTTTAAAAAATCACTTTTAGCCAAGTTGCCTGCAAATACAATCTGGCTTCCAGGTTCACAAGAACACTTAGGAATAGGAGTTTTTAAAAGATAATCGAATAGTTGTAGCTCAATGATTGGAACTGTAACACCATCTTGTTGCAACCTTCTAGTCATAAATGAATTATGACTGACAATTATTGACGCCTTATTTAGTAAATTGATTTCATATTGTAATTCACTTTTTGTATTTTGAAATCGCAAATACTCGAGATCGTGAACAAAAAAGATAAGATGATTATTATGAATCAACCGATTAATTGCCTTTTTTACAATCCTTCCACTATACACCGGATATTGCAATACAATCCATTTGTTTTTTATACTACACAGCGAAAAAAGAAAACGCCAATAGTCCAAACTAAATTTAGTTTTTTTATCAGACAGTAATCCATATTCAATCGTCATAAGTTGATTTAAACCACAACTTTTTAAAATTGTATCAACATCCTCTCTTGCCTTAAATCCCGCATTATTTATGCGTACAACATTTTCCGGCACATAATAGATTTGATTTTTCATAGATTTAATAACCTTCCAATTTTTTTAATTCCATTTCCAAAGCTCTAAAACAGGATAATCCCCTAAGACAAATAGTGCCTACCACCAGTTGGGAAGTTCTTTTCTTCTAACAATATTTTTTGCCAAACCGAGCACAGGCCCACTCAAATAATGGATTAAAATATCTAAATAAAAAAACCAAAACCACTCTTTTCCATGCAAATGTAGTCGGAATTTCGCTGTTAAGTAAAATGTGAGCACAGAACGTATAATATTTATCAGAAACAGCCGGCTTTTTGCTCATACAATAGCCCAGTGCACGATTCAAATAAAAACAATTTAGCTTCCTTTCAGGATAGCCCCATGCCTTTAAATCATTATACTGTTGCATAGACATTTCAATCATGTCGTGCAACTTTTTTTCCGTTTTTAACGTTATGATACTGTTGTCTCGATAGTAATAATAATATAAAACTGCGTCAAGAAAAAAGATTTTAGAAGATTGCCAGACAGTTTTGTAAATCGTGCCTACATCTTCATACAGATAACCTTCAGGAAATGAAATAGTTTGAAACAATTCTTTACGATACAACTTATTCCACGAATACTCTCCCACAATAAAATAGTTAAATAATAAATCCGTTGCTTCCAAATGTGTTATATAGCCGCTATCTTTAGAGCAACTGGAATTAGAGCAATTTTTGTTCTTGAAACTTTCGGACGATCCAACCCTTTGCCTCCGAAACATAACCATATCTACATCATTATTCAAAGCACATTCATAAGGCAACTTACAGAAATCTTCATGTACCCAGTCATCGCTGTCTACAAACATCAGATAATTTGCTGTAGCTAGTCCAATACCCGTATTGCGGGCTGCAGCCAGCCCTTTGTTTTTTGTATGGTATATCACTTTGAACCTTGAATCTTTTGCCGCATACCGTTCACAGATTTCACCGCAACGATCCGGAGATGCATCATTAATCAAAAGTATTTCGATATTTGTTAAACTTTGTCGTTGTAAGCTGTTAAGGCAACGTGGCAAGTATTCTTCAACTTTGTACACCGGCACTATTACGCTGACTAATGGTTTCATAAGTGTATTTTTCCTCAATATCTTCTCGTTATGACATTTGTAAACGTTGCAATTTCTTTCTTTAACAGTTAAAACAATTAATATTCATATTATTTCTTATTGTTTTTTTACAAAGCGTTGTTTAATCAGCCTTAACTGTTCCGTCTCTTTTACTTCTTACTCAATTAGATCCCAACTTAACCCGGTTCCGCGCTTTACTTCGCACTTGACCCGTTTTCCCAAAACAACATCATAATATTTCGGGCTTAATCCCAAACCTGGACGAATGCTTCTCACATTTTTTTCAGTTAAAATTGCTCCCTTTTTCAAATCTTCCACAATATACAGGCTTCTTCTAAACTTTAATGAATTCTTCTCTTGTTCCGTAACTTCATAACTAATATGTCCTAACGCTTGCCATGCAGTGTTGCATTCCCGTACCAACAAAGCCATTTCATCCGGTTCTAACGAAAAAGCAGAATCCACACCGCCTTCAGCTCTGGATAATGTAAAATGCTTTTCTATCACAGTTCCACCTAATGCGATGCTGGCCACGGCAGCGCCAATTCCCAATGTGTGGTCAGACAAGCCCACCCGGCAATGGAACAACTCTTTCATATGGGGAATCGTCATCAAATTGGTCCCTTCCGGTGTTGCCGGATAACTGCTGGTACATTTCAAAAGAGTCAAATCATTGCAACCATTATTTCTTGCAGTAGCAACCAAGTCATCTATTTCTGCAACTGTAGTCATACCAGTTGATGCAATAATCGGTTTCCCTGTCTTCGCAACTTTTCTAATCAACGGCAAATCAACATTTTCAAAGGATGCAATTTTATAGAAGGGAACATGCAAGTCTTCCAAAAAATCAACCGCCGTAAAATCAAACGGTGTACTGAACCCGATAATCCCCCACTCTTCACAGCGCTTAAAAATAGCTTCATGCCATTCCCATGGCGTATAGGCTTTTTGATACAAATTGTATAGTGATTCGCCTTTCCAAAGAGAGTTTTTATCCGCAATAAAAAACTCTCTTTCGTTGATATCCAACGTCATTGTATCTGCTGTATATGTTTGAATTTTTACGGCGTCCACGCCTGCTTTGGCAGCTGCGTCAACAATCGCCAGCGCGCGATCAACTGACTGATTGTGGTTCCCGGACATTTCTGCAATGATAAAAGGTTTATTAAGATTGAACATAATACGATTTCCTTTTCAAAATTATATTCATTAACAAATTTATTATAATAACCAGTCACAAGTTATCACAATTCTATGAAAATCATACCGTACCATTATCTACTCGCACTACAGATCCCGTTATTGAAGCCGCCGCATCCGACAACAGAAACACTATCGTTTTAGCAACACTTTCAACCTGTGTAGCTTTTTTTAATGAAGTCCGCTGATATATTTTAACTCTTTGCTCGTCATCCAACTTTGAACTGATAGCAGTCTCCATAAATCCAGGAGCTACTATATTAGAACGAATGCCTTTCGCGCCCCATTCCCTTGCGGTTCCAAGAGAAAACGCCTCTAATGCACCTTTACTTGCAGCATACATTGCCAGCCCTTTGTAACCTGTATGTGCGGATACAGACGAAATATGCACTAAAGATCCTTGTGCCCCTGTAACTAACATATCCCGAATGGCATATTTCGTCAGCATCATTCCCGAGAAAACATTTATATCAAACATCTTACGCAAAGGTTTGCTATGCAAATTCGTCACGATATCATCATAAGCATTCGCTGCATTGTTAACGAGTCCATATACATGTCCTAACGAATGAATTTCATTTCTGAATAAATCTTTTATCCCATCTACGTCACTTAGATCATAATTAATATGCTTATATCTATCGCTATAACTGCTCATTAACATATTAATATTTTCTGTCTGTCTCCGGCTAAGACCAATTACACCAAAGCTGTTATCAAAAGCACGTAAAATCTCTTTTGTCACGGCCCCGCCTAAATCGCCGCTGTCGCCGGTTACAATAATCCATCGCATTATCTTACCTTCTTTCCTGTCCGTGTTTTCTCAACAGATTCAACAAATTTATATATACGCGGTATCTTGTATGCCTGAAGGTTTTGTTTTAATCGTGTAATGATATTTTGTTTTACCTTAACCTTATCTGCTTGTTCAGATATCACCAATTCTGCATAAAGCATGTTTCCCATTACACTGTTGGCGCGACTTTTTACCGCACAATCTAAAACACCTTCTACCTGTAATATTTCCTGCTCGACTTCTAAAAGGTTTACCTTGTATCCACCAACATTCACTAAATCGCTTTGCCGTGATTGAAAATATAGTAAGCCATCCTTTTCAGTTACTATGTCATGCGTATTATACCATTCTTCCTCAAGCGCAAATTTACCGAGCAATGAATTATGAATATGTAATTCCCCACTTTCTGAAATCCGAACCTTATCTTTAAATTTCTCGGGAATCTCAAATCCATCCAACTTTGCAACCAGTAGTGTTCCAGTTTCTGTTGTAGCGTAAATATTATGAATTTGAACTTTGGGAAGTTTTTGTTTGATTGCTTCATGTAACGAAACATCAAACTTTTCACCACCCATAGTGACGCTACGCAATTGTCCGTTATTATTCAGAAATGGCAAAATATTTCTGTAAAATGTTGGTGTTGCCGAAATATGCGTACATTTATACTTTTCTAACTGTTGAATGACAACTTCCGGCCTTGATTCAAAAACATACACTATAGTATTTTGATTCATTAATGCCTGCAACAGTACTTGCAACCCAGCCATATGTGATAGTCGGTATGCAAACGCCCAAATATCACTCTGATGCTTTTCACTGATTTTGACATTTCGCGCCAAAGACTGATAGGTATGACAAACTTTTTTAGGAAGACCTGTAGTACCTGAAGTAAACATCCATAACTTCCAACCACTATCTTTGATTTGTTCTTCTAACGCGTTCCAACTAGAGTTGTTAACAACATTTTTCTGGAACACATTTTCCCGAGATATCGTAGTTACATCATAACCCAGAGATGATAATTCCGTATCAGAAAAATCAGAGTCAAAAAGAGTCATCTCTAACCCATTTGCCATTCCTGTCAGCAAATCCAAAACCATTTCAAATGGGTTTTCTGCACGTATAAACTTTCTCAGGGTATGCTGCTGTAACAACTTCAAAAGTATATCATAACTGATAATTTCATTTCTTTTTTCGTCTATCCAAAAATAGTTACTCATAACTTATCATAAACGTCCTGAACTTTATCAATAATTCCATCACTAAAAACATCAACATCATATTGATCTTCAATTTTCGCAGTCATAACTGCAAGATCCATCGAATCAAAACCTAAATCACTTCTTAAAGAATCTTCTGGTTTTACTGATAATACAGCGTCTTCCCCTTTATCTTTTCGAATTTCATTAACCATGTTTAAAAAAAATTCATATTTGTCCATAATAATTACCTCCTGCTAATTTTCTTTTGCTTTTCAATCCACATATCATGTGTAAATATTAATTTTTTCACTAACTCTTTTTTGTCACTTTTTATTATAAAATAATCGGACTTTGGCTTAATCTTGTACCCCATTAATTGACTAATTACTAAAGAAGGCTTATTATTCGCAAAAACATCTGTTACTAAACAAAGCATATGAAGTTCTTTAAAAGCATATTCAATACTTTTCTTAATAATCTGTATCCCTGCATCTGCAGGTATGTTTGACAACTGGCCAAGATAAACTCCAGGAGAACAAGTTCTACCAATATCATCATATTCCGTATAACCAATATATCCAATCGGCGTGCCCTTATACTCAAAAATTAAATTACGGGGTGGATTGTTGTGTTCATTTCTTTTGAACCAACTATAGTGTTCCTCCCATGTAATCTCATGATCTGTTAACATAACGCTTCGAATCCGTTCTGAATTTCGCCAAGAGAGAAGCATTTTTAGATCATCTTCCTTTATACCCCGAATACTATAGTCATTTGTAATTAAATTCATTTTTGCCACCTTGGTAGATTTCATTAACTGCTTTCATAAAACGATTAAAAGCACCTTGATCATACGCATCAAATGCATGAACGATGCTTTCTTCTGTCACTTCATTAAACACACCTAAATATTTGATTATCCCGCATTTTTCCAGATACTTACAACCTACTATCTGGTTTTCTGCAACCGCCGTTACAAAAGCAGGAAGCTGCAAAAAACAACGTTCCCATGTGGTAGTGCCGCCAGCGCCAAGCATAAGGTCTGCCTGATTCATAAATTCTGCCATGGTGCTGATTTGACAGTAAAAATGCCAATTCGTATGCATCATGCAACATTTTTCTATTTCTTCCTTGCACGGGTTATTCGCACCCACTATCACATTTACAGTTATAGCATTTGCATTTCGAATCTTTTCCAATGCACGCAACGCTTTCGTTGTTTCATTAGTCGCGTCAACACCGCCATAAAAAACTAAAATAGTTTGAACCGTCCCGTTCCGTTGACGCATCGTTTTCCGCACTTCATAAAATTCATCCCGAAGCAGCGCATATCGTGGACCCAGATACAGTTGACAACCTGAAGGTACAAGATGATTATAGCGGGTATACATATCCTCATACAGATTCTGATCCAGCAGCAAATCACAGGTATGCCTGCGATTTGCCAGGTCATCTATCGCCATGATTTTTTTTACATAAGGCCGAACAGTTTTTTCCCATGTAACATCAATAGCATAACTGTCAACAACCAATAAATCAATTACGCCAATTGCTTTCAATTTAGCAATGGTTTCCTCTGCATCCTGTTCTTGCGGCACAGTAAGCCATTTTTCATAGCCCATTAACTTCTGGTTCGTCGTTTCTACCGGAAGCGGTAATACAAAATACCCATTATCCTGTACTAAAGATAACAGATTTCCCACAAGTTGACGCATAATAAAGTACACTTGTGCATTATGCTCTTTTTCCAGTTGGGCAGCCAGCGAAAGACATCGCAGAACATGTCCGCTACCAATTTGACTTGAAGCATCGACCCGTATTGCAACTTTCATAGCTCTGCCTTTTTTGCCATAAGCTGATATTTCATTTCCGCAATAGTCCAATCTTCTTCGGTATCAATGTCCTGTACTTCCAAATCAGGCAGTACCAACGCTTTAGTTATTAATTCTACAGTATTTTTATGTTGATAAAATACATTGGCATCATAAAAATAAAATTGCCCTGCATCATGATAAAACGGTTCTAAATCTTGGGAACGTTTGGGTTGGTTTTCCGGCCATTTATATCGCAGATTATTCTCTGCATCAATTACGTAACAACGCTGTGGCGGAAAAGAAAACTTTACTACAGGCACCACTTGTTCTGTTTTTACAGAACACAACAGTGCAAATGCTTCTTTCAATTTCTTTGCAGTTACAAACGGCGCTGTTGGATAAATGCAACACACATAGTCAAAAGTTTTTCCTTGCTTTTCATATGCTTTTATTACTTCATCCAGAACATCACGCGTCGTTGCAAAATCATTGGCGTTTTCTGCACTACGCATAAATGGCACACTGGCCCCATATTTTCTGGATATTTCTGCAATTCTCGAATCATCCGTAGATACCATCACTTCGTCAAACAATCCGCTTTCCAACGCCGCCTTAATTGAATAGGCAATGATCGGCTTCCCGCAAAATTCTTTGATATTCTTATGCGGAATTCTTTTGCTACCCCCACGGGCCGTAATAATCGCAATTGCGTTAAGTTTCATTTTTCCTCGAATTATAAATCAGACAATTAATTACTTTTTGTAAAATTCCACAATTTTAGTCACTGCGTGGATTACATCATCCACATCACTATCAGATAAAGCCGGATACAGCGGAATGCTCATAATCCCTTTGTACATTTCTTCAGCTTTAGGGCAAAGGCCTTTCTTATATCCCATTTTTTCATAGAACGGGAACCAGTAGACTGGTACATAATGCACCTGGCACTGTACATTTTCCGCCGCCATGGCATCAAAGAACTGGCGACGAGTGCAGGTTAACCGGTCCAGCTTTAGCTGGATAATATACAGGTGTCGTGTTGTGTCTGACTGCGGAATCGTTTTCTGGACAAAAATCTGCGGGAGTTTGGAAAATGCTTCATCATATTTTGCCACAATTGCTTTTCTTCTGTCACTGAACTTTTTCAGTTTATTCAACTGACTCATTAACAGCGCTGCCTGGAAATCCGTCATCCGGTAATTGTATCCCTTGTCAATCATCTCATAGTACCAGGGGCCTTCCGGATTTTTGTTCTGCATCTGCGCTTCATCATGGGTAATGCCATGGGCATGGGCCAGCACCAACTTATCATAATAAGTTTTATTGTTAGTTGTTACAGCACCGCCTTCCCCGCTGGTTACCGTTTTTACGGGGTGAAAACTGAAACATGTCATGTCAGCCAGCGAACCCACCGGTTCTCCATCATAGGTAGTTCCGATAGAATGCGCCGCATCCTCAATAAAAACGAGATGATGCTCATCGCAAACTGCACGAATCTTTTCAATTTCTACAGCCTGACCGGTAAAATCAACCGCTACCACTGCTTTTGTTTTAGAAGTAATGTTCTGTCGGATACTTTCCGGGTCAATATTGTACGTTTCCGGGTTAATATCTGCAAATACCGGTGTTGCGCCACAATATACGGTGCAGTTGGCAGAAGCAGCGAACGTGATAGGTGTGGTAATTACTTCGTCCCCGGGTCCAACTCCCGCGGCCATGCATGCCACATGAAGCGCTGCAGTTCCGTTACTTACCGCCACCGCATACTTGGCATGAGTTACTGCACAAAGCCGGGCTTCCAATTCCGCAATTTTAGGACCACAGGTCAGATAGTCACCTTTTAATACTTCTACAACCGCTTTAATATCTGCTTCATCGATAAACTGATGCCCGTAAAACAACTTTTTCCGGCGCACCGGTGTGCCGCCTTTGATTGCCAATTCGTCCATGTCCGCTATCCCCTCTCGTTCCTTTTCAGATTATTCGTGCTTGTCAAGATCCGTAAGCAGTTTTGCCTGAATTTCTTCTACACTCAACCATTCTTTGTTTGTGCCAGAACTGTAGATAAACCCAGGTTCCACCAGTTTACCACCGGGAACAATATAATCATTATTCCACCAGTTATAATTGGGATAAATAATGTAGTGCTTGTCATATTCATAGGTCCGCATAGAATCTTCTGCCGGAACCATAACTTCATGGAGTTTTTCTCCTTCGCGAATACCCACTTCCGGCATTTCGCAACCGGGCAACATTGCCTGGGCCAGATCCGTAATCTTGAAGGATGGAATTTTAGAAATAAATGTCTCTCCACCATGGGATTCTTCCAACGCTTTGATTACCAGCTCCACACCCTGTTCCAAATTGATCCAGAACCGGGTCATACGATAATCGGTAATAGGCAGTTTATTTCCGCCATTATCGATAATGTTCTGGAAGAACGGAATTACGGACCCGCGGCTGCCCGCCACATTACCATAACGGACAACCGCAAACTTAGTTCCATCAGCACCGGAATAGGCATTTGCAGCAGCAAACAGCTTGTCAGAAACCATTTTTGTGGAGCCATACAGGTTAATGGGAGAAACAGATTTATCCGTGCTAAGCGCGACAACTTTCTCAACGCCTCTGTCCAGACAGGCATCTATCACATTACAAGCACCATTGATATTGGTCTTAATGGCTTCAATAGGATTATACTCGCAAGCCGGGACCTGTTTGAGAGCAGCGGCATGGATTACATAATCAACACCATTCAGCGCCCGGTAAAGTCTTTCCTTATCCCGCACGTCACCAATAAAGAAGCGCAATACATCTGCATGCTCTTTATAAGCATTTTGCATGTTGAACTGTTTGAATTCATCACGGGAATAAATAATGATTTTTTTGGGTTTATAATGTTTTAACACATAATCCACAAAATGATGCCCAAAAGAGCCAGTACCACCGGTAACGAGAATTGATTTGTTATTTAACATGAAAAACCTTCCTCCCTAAAAAAGTGAATACAACAATATATTCTTGTTTATAAATGCATTATTGGTTCTTCACCAACATAAATAATAACAGAATGGATTCAGATAGAATTCTTAAGCATTATGTACTTTTTAATATCTATATTTTTATACTCTTTCAGCAATTCCGCAATAACTTTTTTTTCTAAAAAGCTATTTCCTCTACAGCGTTTTAGAATATCTGTAGTTATCACACAAATATCTTCAAGTTCTTCTCTTGTCTTAACGCATTCAAATCCCCAATATCTTTTACAAATATCTCTTTGCTTTTCTGTAATAGTACCACCATTAATAAGGCAACCTTCTATTACTTGCATGTGTTTTTCCACAAATCCTAAATCATCTCGTTCTTTACCAGTTAAAATATTAACTTTGGTATCCAACTGCAACATTTGAAACGGTACATTTAAATGCAAACAATACCCAATATGCGTACCAACACTATCCCCTACCGCATAATCTGAAAGCATAATAATGGTTTTGAGTCTGCTAAGAAACTTCTTATCATCTCTAAAACCTGCAGAACTAATATGATAACCTTCTGATTGCAAACGATCAATTAGTATATCATTAATATTCCACCAAAACGCGTTCACTATTACAGTATCATAATTTTTCGCTATTTCTGCAATTTTATTGCAAAAAAGATTTTCTTTTACTGAAATTTCAGATGTATCTGTACTATGCGTAGGAAAAATCAAAAGCGTTTTTCCTAATTTCTTTTTTAACGCGTCTAATTTTAACTGCTCATAAAAAGAGTCCGCATAGTGGATATATGGACCCACACAAAAAACAGGGCGTTCTGAATATTGACGAATAATATTTTTTCGAAACGGACTAAAAGTCGCAAAAGTCATTCTTGCAGTATACTGCAAGTCCGTAAAAATTTGATTATGAAAAATCAAACCATGTTCAACGGCGGGGGTATTAAGATAACTACTTTCAGCTATTGTTCCAAACAAACTCTCCCAAATTCCATAAATATGGGCATTCGAATAATTTGGATCCGTTGTATAAAATAATTCACCCTTGTCAACAAGTTTTCTGAACTCTTTTAACATGGACACATCCTTTATCGTGTCCCACGAGTTCATTATACTATTTAATTCATCAATATGTGCCGTTTTTTCAGATGAAAAAAGGCGATAAAACTTGTCATTAATATAAGTATTTTTATTAAAAATTGATTTTATTACATTTTTTAGCATTTATAATTCTCGTATTAATCCTACTTTAAATTACAGAAAACTCAACAATTGTCTTACCTGATTCATAAACCTGCGGCAATAAATCTAATTTGCACAGTAAATCTTTTGAACTTCTTCACAATGATTTTGAATCGTAGAAAGAACTATTGAATCTTCATAATACTGTTTTAATAAATTACGATTTAAATATATGGCTTTTAATTTATTAATAAAATCATCTTCATCTCCAGCATTAAATTTAAACTCGGTTTTTTCGGTAAGCTCAGACGCACCGCCCCTGTCACTGGCAAAAACAGGAATTCCCATAGCTTTAAATTCCATAGCTACTTGTGGCAAATTATCTTCCCACATAACTGGAACCACACCTAAATTCACGCCTTGTAAAATCGTACCAATCGTATCATGTGTATAACCATCATAATATGTAATCGAACCAAATTTACCTTTTAAAGCCATTAATTCCTCAACTGCATTTTGATCGTCGTTTTTAGCTGCAACAACAACAGAAATATTAGAAGCGAGGTCATCGTTCATTTTTTTTAAGCACTCTAAAAAGAAGTAAAACCCCTTATCTCTTCTCATATACCCCATATACCCAATTTTTAGGGATTTTTGGAGAATATCATATTTTGTCGTGTTACATTGGTTTTCTGCAAATTTCGTACCAATGTATACACACCTGGTCATTAAAGGATTAATCCCCATATTATGACAAATAGTTGCAACACGTTTTGATACACAAATCACGTCATCAATATAATTATTTATATATTCCACATTTCGTTTACGAAATTCATAAAACCCTTTTGATTTCTCATTCTTTTCTTTATTGCCTATTAAGGTACTTATATATTCATCATTTACGGCACATTCTTTTTTCTTTTTCAAAAGTTTGTAGTATTTTCTCGCTTTATTTATGACAAAATCTAAAAATTTTACTGAATGTATATTTTTTAACAACGTTACAACAACATAATATGTGTTTATAGATTGTCTGGAAGGTAACGTGCCGACACAGTCTACGCAATCTTCACCGTTGCAAAAGTCAAAACAGCTTTCCTTATCGTGTTTCCACAAATTTACCTGAGGACAAAAAGGAAAATAATTGTGAACTGAGTAGATAAATTTCGTGTTCTTAAACTTTTTCTTAAGTTCTAAAACAGTTAGGCTTAGTCCTTCTAAACTATGAAAATGAATTACATCGAACGGTCCATTCTCCTCTATAAACTGTTCAAAAACAGACTTTATCCTTTTATCATTTAAATATATGTGTTGGCAAAAAAAGTCTGCTTTTGAAGGCGCCATTACCGGAGAGTTATATAATGAAAACTGTTTTATATTCGATGTTTCATGAATTTTTTTTACAAAACATTTATTATTAAACACAGAATAGTCAACACCAGAATTCAGCATATATACAATATTTCCTTGTTTAACCTGATAAGGAATAATATTATTTAAATATACTTTAACGCCACCACCCTTTCGCACGTCGTCATCAAATTGCGTCCAATAATAATGCAGTATTTTCAAAATTGTCCTCCGAAGGTCAATAGCCTCTTTAAATACAATATTTACTCAGTACGCACCCTTCTTGTTCAGCACCACGCTGAATGTTCTCCATAACAATACAATGTCAAACCAGATATTCCAGTTCCGCACATACCAGGTATCCATCTGCACCCGTTCGTCATAGTCGATATCGCTGCGCCCGCTGGTCTGCCACAT